>Ga0247812_10001352_pt1 | contig 13954 bp, 9 predicted proteins | sample UWRJL149409B1_FD_178011 | JGI IMG/M metagenome (GOLD analysis project Ga0247812, IMG submission 178011) | Plant litter microbial communities from Arlington Agricultural Research Station in Wisconsin, United States - UWRJ-L149-409B-1 | ecosystem: Environmental > Terrestrial > Plant litter >...
AACCGAATCCACGGTTCATCTTGCCAGTGCAACATACAGAGCGACATCTTCGGCCAGTCAAGCACGCTCAATATCGGGCGCTCCACCATGCGCGACGGCTGCGCATCACGCAGCGCAGGCACCACCTGATGCGTCAGCCACTCTCGCAGCATTCGATTCTCGGGACAGTAGTGATAAATCAGCAACGCATACGCGCCTGACTCGCTCACCAGCAAACGCTCTTTGGCTGCACCGTAGATGTCGACGAGCATCATTTGCCTCTGGTCTGCATCGAGCTTACGGGTCATGCGTTCATCGAGGTGTTTACCCATCAGTCGTCCAAGATCATGCGCACAGAACCAGGCCTGGTTTTCCAAAAGGAGAGCATGCAAGTGAACGTTGTGACGGTTGAAAAGGGTAGGTGTGAGTGATTCAGGCATGGCGGGCCTCCGAGGGCGGAAGCGCGTGGTTGGACTTTTGAGTATGGCGAGTCACCTTCATCGTGAAGGTCGGAATGTCAGGCATTTCCTTTACCTCTGGCTGCTTTCTTAGGGCATTCGTATGGGTGTCGGGAGCTAAGAAACCCACCAGAGACGGGCCGGACATATTCCCCTTTCGGGTCTTGTATTCGCCCACTCCCGACATAACGGGGATTTTCTCGCAGGCGTAGAAAAACCGCAGACGAAAAAAAGCCGCATGACTGTCGGGTGCGGAGGACCGCTCTGGTTGAGGCGTTTCTTAGGCGCCGAATTGAAAGCCTAGAGGGTCCATGGGGCAGGGTCAACCTTTCGAAATCGGTCATGATGTTTCGATCGAAAATGCAAGGGCTTACGCAGCAAAGCCGAATATCTTCCGGATTTCAGTACGTAGTAGTTCTCTGTTTTTGGTGTGGCACTCCCAAATGAGTGCCACTCTCCATCCCAGAGCGCTTAGCGCCTGCTGTGCATTGGTATCTCGCTCCACATTCTTCGCCAGTTTTGGCAGCCAAAAGTCCAGCCTACTCTTGGGCGTATACGCATATTTGCAGCCAAGATGTCTATGCCAAAAGCAGCCGTGGACGAATAGGCACAGTCGGTATTTGGGAAACACCAAGTCAGGTTTTCCGGGCAGATCCTTCCTATGTAGACGATAGCGAAGCCCCATTTCATGACACACCGATCGCACGACCATTTCAGGCTGCGTGTTCTTGCCTTTGATCATCGACATGATCTTGGAGCGGTGTTCTGGGGAAACTATGTCTGCACTCAATGCATGCGCCCTGGCTAGTCGATTAACTCGGCGTTTTTCGGTACTGCCACACTCGATTTTAGCCGTTCACACCACTAGCTCACGATGATCCGCTGCTACGTCTGAATTTATGTGCACCATGCAGCAATCTCTCTGATGCGACGACACCGACCACGTATTGCCCTCACTAGGACTTTCTTAAACCGAGGCCAGTTTTACCTTGGGCTCCGCTGTTCCTTTACGTGTTTCTGACAAGTAGATATTGTGAATGGCATTGCGCCATTGCTAGCTTCTTAATGACATACCAAAAATAAGCGATTTCTCAAAGGTTGATTCAATCACTTTGTCATTAAGGTCACGCCAGCTTGAGGTTGGCCATGGGTTCGCAATTCTTAGAGGAGTGAAGCATGGACAAGGAGTCATCCCTGAAAATAGATGTATTCAGCCAACTCATCTCTCGAGTCAGTATGGCTGCAACGACTTATGAGGTTTACGCATGCGTATGTGGGTCGTTACGTGGCTAAGCTGAACCCGCTGCTACGAATGGCAACCATTGCTGGTGTCGAGGTTGCAGTCAAACTCCACATTGCGCGGGGCGACGACCTTAACGCTCGCGACGGTGGAGGTGCTACTCCACTGATGCTAGCCTCTGCCCGAAGGAAAAAGGGCATTGTGCAGTTGCTTCTGGCTGCTGGCGCAAAGCCGGAGCTGCTCGACCACGAAGGTAGGAACGCTCTCCACTACGCGGAGATGGGGGAGTGTACACAATGCATCGCTCTGTTGAGAGAGGCTCTTGGTTTTTCTGGGGAAGTAAATCAGAACGACGTAAGTGATGAAGATTCGCCTCAGATCGTACAGTTGATGGAGTCTAATCATCCTGCTTTCTCGAGCGAATCGTCGTGTTCCGATGCGGAGGATGAAAAGGCTGAGGTGGAGTCTCAGGTCGATGAAGTCGTTGTGTCCAGCGCGCACCCAGCAATTGACCCCGCTATATGCGAAGAGCGGCCTCGCCTCCGAACTGACGAGCATATAGTCGTGAATGGCGAAACAGAGGCGCGCTCAAATTTAATTGACTTGGACGATGAGCCTCTCGATTTAGGATTCGAAGATGATTGGGTGGCTGAGTCCGAATCGATTGCCCCAAAAGGGAACATGGCCGTAGCTGAAGAAATAAGCGCACTTCAAGGAACGATAGGTCAGCACAAGGCGATTGACACCGATGTGGAATGGGACGATATCGATCTGTTTCTTCCCGAAAGGGCGCTTCAGTTAGCGAATGATGATGGTGAGGGCATCCGTGGCTTGCTCTTCCGGGGATTGCGTGAAGGTACTGTATCCGAGACAGCTCTTATCGATGTATGTCGAGAGGTCGACTTTTCTCGCAATGAAGACGCTGAACGTCTTCTGAATTTCGTTTTGGGCGATCTCGGCATTGTGATCGATGAGTGGACGGGGTTGGCCGAGCAGTCGGATCTTCTTGAGCCCACTACTGACGAAGAGTTCGGGCTATCAGAGGCCTTGGAGTTCGTGGAAGACCTCGCGTCTGGTCGCAACGAGCCGCTGAGATTCTACGCAAAGGGGTTGAAAAGCCCCCTACTCCTGGCAGCAGAGGAAATCGCTTTAGGGCGGGAAATGGAGGAGGCAAAGGTTCAGGCGCTGGATGCGCTCTCTTGTTGGCCCTTGGGCCTTGGTGTCGTGTTTGAAGCTGCCGACAAGGTTGCTCGCGGGGAAGCAAGTCATGAGGCTTTCATTTCTCGAGATGAACTTGTTGGTGACGGTGAGGATAATGAAAGCACTGGTGATACATCTCCCAGTGAGGAAGTCGAGCAAGAGGACGTTGAATTCGGACTCGATTCCGTTGCAGCAACCTTTGTCTCTGCTGTTTCAGCTGCACGCTCTGCCGGCAACGACTCCTTGAAAGTCCGGAATGCGCTTGCCGCCGCCAATCTTTCGCGAGTTTTTCTCATCGAACTTTCGAGAAAGGCAGATTGTGATTTGGCGGGTGCAGGCGTCTCTTCTGCAGTTCGACGCCACGAAGCGGCGCGGGAAAGGATGATTCTTTCCAACCTCCGCTTGGTGCTTTCTATAGCCAATAAGTATCGATGGTCTGAGCTCCCTTTTGATGATCTTGTGCAGGAAGGCAATATAGGTCTGATGAGGGCGGTCGAGCGCTTTGACTGGAGAAAAGGGTTCAGGTTTTCAACTTATGCGACATGGTGGATTCGCCAGCAAATTTCCCGTGCAATTGCTAATCAGGAGCGAGTGGTCCGAGTTCCAGTTCATATGCAAGAGCTTGCAAGGAGCATTTCACGTGAGCGGGATAAGTTCGAATTTCAGTTGGGGGGGACTGAAAGCGAGCGCGAGACATCCCATCGAACAGGGATAGCCCTGGATAAACTCAAGCTTCTTTTGACCGTATTCGAGAAGGTCACCAGTTTAGACGAGCGTGTTGAAGGCTTCACAACCTCCTTGCTCGATATCCTTTTAGAGGAGGAGCCATCAGACCCGGCGATTTCAGCAGAAAACGCTTCTTTGCGGGCAATTTTGTTAGACATGATTGGAGAGCTTGACGAACGTTCGGCCAAGGTTATCACTCTCCGTTTTGGCTTGGGCCAAGAAGACGCCATGACCTTGGAAGAGATTGGTTCCCTATTTGACGTCACTCGTGAACGGATTCGACAAATCGAGTCGAAAGCCCTTAAAAAGCTATGCCACCCGATAAGAATGGAAAAGTTAGCCTTATATGTGGGCGATTACTTCGAGGTAAAACAGACCCTCCCGTCAAAGGACCAATCAGGGGTGGTCATGGCTGAACGAGCCAAGCATCAATCTGCAGGTGAGCCTCATCAATCGGTAGCGGAGGGTTTGGAGGTCGTTCATCAGGTCTTAAATGAGTCTGCTTTGTCCGAGCCTCCGGCGGAGACAAGTGTCATTCCTCATGATCGACATTTATTCGATCTTCTAGATGAGGCTAGGGCTCTTGGCCTTAGCGTTGAAGAGCAGCCTTCAGGTGATGGCCGAATTCTTGTATTGCTGCCAGCACAGCCGGATGCACGGGTTCTTAAAGTAGCCCGCCGGATGGTTGATATCGGTTTCACACTTCTTTCTGGAACTACTTACGTTAAATGAGCGAACGCACCAGGTATGCCCCGCCGCGAGCCGGCGCGATGCTGGAAGCCTTACGCGGCCTCGGGTATTCGACCGCCGCAGCTTTAGCAGATGTGATTGATAACGGTGTTTCCGCAGGAGCATCAGATATACATGTGACGTTCGCTTGGGATGGTGAGAGAAGTCGGATTGCCATCTTGGATAACGGACGAGGCATGGACGACGCCGAGTTAGAGGTAGCAATGACTCTTGGTGCTAAGAGTCCCCTTGATGACCGTGCTGCTAGTGATCTCGGTCGTTTTGGGATGGGTTTGAAAACCGCCTCCTTCTCTCAGTGCCGCTGTCTCACTGTTGCATCTAGACGGATGAATGGACCGGTTTCCTGCTTGCGTTGGGATCTCGATGCTATAGCTGCATCGACGGACATTGGGTGGAGGATGTTTGAAGGGGCAGCCCGTGGCTCCGAAGCTTTCATCGAGCCAGTCGATGCGCTCAACTCCGGGACAATAGTCCTATGGGAGCGGTTGGATCGAATCGTCACGCCTGGCTATACCCTCGATCACTTTGCCAACTTGGTCGACGATATTGAACTACGTTTGGCAATGGTTTTTCATCGCTTGTTAGAAGGACCGAGCCCAGTTATACGGCTTTTTCTTAACAATAAGTTGGTTAGTCCGTGGGACCCCTTTATGACAGGGCACCCTGCGAAGCCATGGCATTCTCCCGTCGCCCGACTCATCACGCCATCAGGCCTCGTGGAGGCTCAATGCCACGTTCTACCACATAAAGATCGGCTGTCCGAGGATGAGTTTCGTAAAGCGGGTGGGGCAGAAGGATGGACTTCTCAACAAGGATTTTACGTATATCGGAACCATCGTTTGCTTCTGGCAGGCGGTTGGCTTGGGATTGGGCAGGGACGCGCATGGAATCGAGAGGAGCCTCACCGACTTGCCCGGATTAGGCTGGACATCCCTAATACTGCTGATTCTGCTTGGAAGATCGATGTCAAGAAGTCCACCGCACGGCCTCCCGTAACAGTGCGTCCATGGCTGACGAAGTTGGCTGAGGATACGAGAGAAAGAGCCAGAAGAGTCTTTGCTTTTCGGGGCACGCCAATGCCTGGTCCTGGAGGCTTCAAGATTGAGCAACAAGCATGGCGCGTCGAGAGGCTCAAGGATGGTGTTCGCTACCGCATTGACGAGAGGCATCCGGCGGTGGCTGCGGTAATTGAAGCGGTTAGCGGTAATGCTGATCTTGTCCGCGCCATGCTGCGCGTTGTCGAGGAAACCGTGCCTGTTCAGCGGATATGGCTCGACACAGCCGAGAACAAAGAGACCCCTCGTACTGGGTTTGAGGGGGAGCCCAACGCGGCCGTGATCGAGGTTGCAAGCGTTCTATTTAACGACTTGATCGAGCGCAAGGGATTGAGTGTTGAAGAGGCTCGCAAGTCGATGCTGAGGACAGAACCATTTCAAAATTATCCAACATTAGTCGCCAAATTAGGGGAGAGCGAATGACCTCAATGGAAGAGACCGCAGCGCAAGCGGAATTGCTGGAAAATGTTATCGCTACGGCGCAGCGGCTGGTGAAGGCCGAGAAGGATAAATCCAAAATTACCCCGACCTTCATTGCCGAGAAGGTTCGTCTTGCGACGGCAACGTTCGCTGGCGATTCACCGCATGTAGTGGATCAGGGAAAGGCAGTCGTCACACTGATCCAGTTCTTCAGCCACAGGATTGGCAAATCGACCACGTTAAAAGATAACGTGGGCCACTTTAACTGGCTCACTGCGGCGCGCAAACGCGATTGGCATTACTGGCGACGCTACCGGGATTTTTTGGAGTCCAAGCTATCCGACACAGTGGTTGAAGGGTTGGATGAGGCTACCGACGACATCCTCGGGCTACTTGAAGACCCTCAGCGGCGAGATGATTGGGATCGCCGAGGGCTTGTTGTCGGACATGTGCAGTCTGGTAAAACTAGTAACTACTCCGGTCTCATCTGTAAAGCAGCAGATGCGGGCTACAAGATCATTATCGTCCTCGCGGGCATGCATAACAACTTGCGCTCACAGACCCAGATGCGGCTAGAGGAAAGCTTCTTAGGATACGAGACAACGGTTGATCGTGACCCTGGCATGCCTATTGGCGTTGCTGAGTTCGGGGAGTATTTGAAGACTAACTCCGCAACCACGCGTGCAGAAAACGGTGACTTTAGCAAGGCCATCGCCAAGCACTTTCATGGCATTTCGCCGGAAGAGCGGCCTTGGCTTTTTGTTGTTAAGAAGCAGAAGAATGTTCTGACTGCCTTGCTTAATTGGATCCATACTCGTGTGGCAGATAGCACTAGCGCGAGTGACGGCCGTAAGCTCGTAACGAAGCTTCCACTGCTGATGATCGACGACGAGGCGGACAACGCTTCCGTTGATACGGGTGAGCAGATCTTCAAAGATGACGGGACGCCGGACCAGCAACATCAACCAAAAACTATCAACAGTCTCATCCGACAAGTGCTGCATTCCTTTAGTCGCAAGGCTTACGTTGGTTATACGGCGACGCCCTTTGCCAATATTTTCATCCATCACAAGGGGGCGACTGCTAAGGAAGGTCCAGATCTATTTCCTAGGTCCTTCATAATCAACTTGGCGGCACCGTCCAACTACGTGGGGCCTGCTCGTATGTTTGGCAAGCTAACCAAGGAGGGACGTAAGGGCGCGCTGCCTCTTTCGAGAGATATTCTGGACCACTACGATCCAGACTTGGACTCTGGCTGGATGCCGCCCAAGCACCCAAAGATCCATGTTCCGACCTATGACAGCCAAGAGATCATTCCGCCTTCGTTGCAAGAGGCCCTCTGCGCTTTCGTACTCGCCTGCGCAACTAGAGAGCTTCGCGGCCAAGGTGACCAGCATAGCTCTATGCTGATCCACGTAACCCGTTACGTCGATGTGCAGAGTCACGTGTGCAAGCAGGTAGATGAGGCTATGCGGCGCATGCGGCAGCGAATCATACGTGGCATTGGTTCGGACGAAATACTGACTCAGTTGCGAAGGCTTTGGAATGAGGACTTCGTTCCCATTCGCGACCAGGTTGCTGACCTCTCACCAGTTGAGGAGCGCCCGTCAGCTATGCCAAGTTGGGACGAGATCCAAGCAGTGCTGCCAGAGGTATTAGATGACATAAAGGTTCGCCCAATCAACGGCAAGGCCAAGGATGTACTCGACTATGCGACTCCGGGTGCGGCTCTGAAAGTAATTGCGGTAGGTGGCGAAAAGCTCGCCCGGGGCCTAACACTAGAGGGGTTGTGTGTGAGCTATTTCGTACGCACGACGAAGATGTATGACACGCTCATGCAGATGGGGCGCTGGTTTGGCTACCGTCCTGGTTACCTAGATCTGTGTCGGCTTTACACATCACCTGATCTAGTGAAGTGGTTCAGCCACATTGCAGACGCTTCGGAGGAGCTACGGGATGAACTTGACTTCATGGCCGAGGCCAAGCTGACACCGGAGCAATACGGACTCAAAGTGATGTCACATGAGGTGCTCACAGTCACCTCACCTTTGAAGATGCGCAACGCGCAAACGCTTTCACTATCTTATAGTGGTACGCGTCCGCAGACCATCGTCTTCCACCGCGACGCTAAGATCCAGCAGCAGAATCTTAACGCCACAGACGCCTTGATTGGGTCGCTTGGAGGGGCGTGTGAGGATCCACCGAAGTATGCACGCGATGGTGATCAGGATTCTTGGCCAAATGCTCGCCTTTGGAAAAACGTGGATGTAGACAAGGTACTTACATTCCTCGGGGCGTACGCGACGCATCCGAATGCCACCAGCGCCAAGGCCCCCGTGCTACATGAGTTCATCTCAAAGATGGTCGATACTGGGCAGTTGGCGAAATGGAGCGTAGCGCTGCTAGGCGGAGGGACCGGCGAAGGAGAGGAGCACACTTTTCCTGGGGGTACTCCTTCAACGAAATATTCTGTTCGCAAGACCGACGACTCCGCGGATCCTGAAAAGCTGAATGCGAAGAGCTTCGCTATTGGAGTGTTAACCGATCCCAAGGACGAGGCTGTGGATCTTGGCGATGATGTATGGCGGGAAGCTTTGAAACTCACTCGTGCGGCTTGGAAGAGGGACGATGCTCGTAACCGCGTCAATTTACCGAGTGTTCCCAGCGGCAAGGGTATTCGAGAGATCCGTAAAAAAATAGGCGGTGACTCTGAAAGGGGGCTACTGCTGCTTTACCCGCTTACTCCGTATTTTTATAAGGATAAGGCACAAGAAAGACTCATTGTTCCTGGGTGGAGCAAACCCATAATGGCTTTCGCTATCGCATTTCCCTCAAGTGATAATCCGATCAGTGTGGAATACGAAGTTAACCTTCTATATTGGATGCAGGAATATGGCCCGTCTGAGTGAAGAGTTTCTGCTGGCTTGGTCATCACTATCCAGCGATGACTCTACGCCAGGTTGGCAGGTTATTTCCCTTGCCTCTGCAGGCCCCGTCGAGGTGCAGGCAGGGCGGCGCTCGCCGACCAACGCCGAGGCGATACTGTTCTGCTTCCCAACTGCTAAGTTGGCTCGCGCCGAAAAATTACCTGAGGGGCAGGGTTTTTTTATCGAGGTAGCCAACCCGGCAAATTATGGGGAGCTTAGGTTGGCGCTGACTCGCCACGAAGCCGGCAGCTCCGAGCTTTTCACTGCGATGGTTTGCGATGTAGTCGGTGCAATAGATGATGTCGCCGCTACTGGCGTTGACGAGAGCAAGTTGTTGCGGGTTCTAATTGGACGAGTAGTTGCTTGGAAACAGTTCATGTCGCGTGGTGCGAACCCTCTCAGTCCCGAGGCGGAGCTCGGTCTGGCTGGCGAACTCACCTTCATGATAACTCTCTTGGACTCAGGAATTCCGGCTGACGAGGTGCTCCGGGGCTGGGTGGGACCCGATGACGCTCCACAAGATTTCCTGCTGGGAGACGGCGCGGTCGAAGTCAAGGCTACGATGTCCTCGTCTGGCTTTCCTGTGAAAATAGGCTCTCTTGAGCAATTGGACGACTCCGTTACATCACCTCTATTTCTCGCTGCCGTGCGTTTTTCACGTGAGGAGGGTGGGTTTACTCTTCCCGAGATGGTCGCAGAGACTGAGCTACGGTTAGTTAGAGAACCAGGAATGGTCAACTTTCTTAGAGATAGGCTCATGATCTCTGGTTTCTTCGAAGGGCACATCAGTCATTACTCCCGAAAATTCGCAACGGAGGAGAGACGGATTTTCTCTGTATCCGAAGGCTTCCCTAGGTTGACTCCGGGAATAGTTCCCACCGGAGTCATTCGGGCTCTCTACGAAATAAATCTGGACCATGCCGGAAATTTCCTCTCGGACTTTGACGCGGCTATGAAACTACTAGGAGTAACGGAATGACTCTTGAAGACTTTTTCGCAGAGACAAAGGGCGAAATAGCCACCCAAATGTCTGACGGCGCCACATTTGGGGAGCTTGTTTTCTCCGAAGTTGTTATGCAGCATCTCGTTGACGCCGGAATGACTTTCGATCCAGTTGTCTGCCACTTTCAAGGGAAAGTCGGTAATGCGAATTTGCGCTTGAGCGGCTATGCGATGTCTGAAGACGCTGACCAGCTTGACCTGTTCGTAAGTCTGTACGAAGGGTACGAAAGCTTGAGTCCAATTTCAGATCAAGACGTCAAGACGGCGGCGGCACAATGTGTTCGCTTCTTGGAGCTCTGTGCGGCTGGACGCATTGCAGAAAAGCTAGATCCGTCAAGTGACGTCCATTCCCTTGCGCTGACAATTCACGAAATTTACGACGGGCTTGAACAGGTTCGTGTCTACGTACTTACGGACGGTATAGCTAAGTCGAAGAGCTTCAAAGCTCGAGACGTTGGCGGGAAATATGTAAAGCTTGAAGTCATGGATATTGAACGACTTTTTCGCCATCGTTCTGAAGGTAAGCCTCGTGATGAGCTTGTCGTTGACTTCAATGAGGTGTCAGGTTCCCCACTGCCGTGCGTTTTCGTACCAGGTGAAACAGGGGACTATGACTACGCACTTACCGCGATCCCCGGTGAGGCACTTCGGTTCATTTATGAGAAGTTTGGACCTCGCCTTCTTGAGGCCAATGTGCGCTCATTCTTAAGCGTGAAGGCCAAGGGAGTGAACGCGGGACTCCAGAATACGTTGCGCAATTCCCCTGAAAGATTCATGGCCTACAACAACGGGATCGTATTAGTCGCTGATGAGATGCGGCTGGATCGTGCAGCAGATGGATCGCCCGGCATCTCTTGGTTGCGTGGTATGCAAATCGTTAATGGTGGCCAAACTACAGCTTCGATTTTTTTTGCTAAGAAAAAATACGCAGATACGGATTTGAGCAAGGTTCGCGTCCCGGCCAAGATTATTGTTATGAAAGAGCAAGATCCTGCAAAAGAGGAGGCTCTTGTGTCCGATATCTCGCGTTATGCCAATAGTCAAAACGCTGTTAGACAATCAGATCTTTCAGCCAATAAGCCGTTCCATGTTGATGTTGAGCGGTTATCGCTTTCAGTCTATTGCCCTGATGGTACGGGCCGATGGTTCTATGAAAGGGCTGCGGGAAGTTATAATACTCTACTTGCACGTGAAGGTATCACTCCAGCGAAGCTTCGCGCCCTTAGGGAGTCTGTACCAACGTCTAGAAAAATAACTAAAACTGAGTTGGCGAAGTACTCTACTGCTTGGGATGGCCAAGCTGATGTTGTCAGTCTTGGCGCGCAGAAGTGCTTTGATCGGTTCATGTCTGGCATGACTGACGTAGAAGCTAATGGTAAAATATTTACTCCGGATGTTTCGTATTTTAAGGCTATTGTTTCGAAAGCTTTACTATTTAAGACAGTCCACAAGACCGCGCGGCCACTAGTGCCTGCCTTTCTCGCGAACGTTGCAGCCTACACTGTTGCATTAATTTCTTTAACGTACGGAAAAAGCTTTAACCACGAGCGTGTCTGGAGCAAGCAAGGCATTTCTCCTCAACTAGTTAAACAGATCGAAATTTGGGCTCGAGAAATCAATGGCCGTCTTCATGAGACAGCAAACGGCAGGATGATCTCGGAATGGGCAAAACGTCCTGAATGCCTAGAGGCTATGTTCTCCCAACCTTTCTCTTCTCCCTTGGCAGATATTCCTGAGGCGCTCTAATATCCCATTTTCCAGATGTAAAACTCAAAATTTTGGCACAGGGTTAATGAATCGAAAATTTTCATAGGTTGAAGTTTTCTGAAAATTTGGCGGATGGTTTAAGGGAGGATCGCCTGCCCTCCTTAAACTATCTGGAGCAGATTTCGTTGCTCAAAAATCTTTCTTATTCGATCAAGCGCCAAGTGTCGCCGGGCGACTTTTCCCTGAACGATAGGAGTCGATGATCTCTGCGACAACAGCTGCGATTTTTCTAGCAAGAAGAGGAGGTACTGCGTTTCCGATCTGTGTGTACTGCTGTGTTCTATTCCCCTCGAAGAAGTAATTGTCAGGAAAAGTCTGCAGTCGCGCGGCTTCGCGAACAGTCAGGCTACGACACTGACTTGGATCTGGGTGAATGTAGTAATGACCATCTTTAGCTATGTGGGCGACAACAGTGGTAGATGGGCCATCTTCCATTTGAACTCTGAAACGGTCACTAAAGGGAACGGAATCGGAAGACACGTTTTCATGAGCTGGCAGAAGTTGCACAGGAAACTGGTGTATTTTCGGCGAGGTGCCTTTCAGCTTTGCGTAGCTTGCTGCAAAAATATATCTATGCAAATCAGAGCGCATGTGGCTTCGAGCCTCATGCTGTAGCACCCCTTTCAGCCTTGGATCGAGGAACCAATCGCGTTGTTTGGCATTCATTTTCGGAACTACATTCCAAGGTATGAACGAACTTCCACTAGAATCCAGCCTCTGTGCTTCTTTTGCAGCACTTTTCATCGCATCTATTAAATTTCCCCGGCCAGCTTCATAGGATTGTAAAAGCATGGAACTGGCCTCCTCCAAAGCGGATAGCCAAGCTTCGGGGGAATCTCCTCCCCTTGAAATCTTGCTCCGTATTGGAGGGAGTCCCGATAAGGCCTGCCCAACTGTAAAAGCCGTTTTGCTCGGTTCCATTACAAGCTTTTGTGGACGCTCCAATAGAGCGGGACAGTTCGAGGCAACATCAGAGCGAACCCCAAGCAGGATTACTCTATGGCGAGCCTGCGGAAGACCGTGACGTTCTGCTTGAATGACGAAGTCATGCGGATCTGGATTCTCCACATCTTTGGGAACGACTAAGGAGCGGATGTTGTAAGAAAGATCGCAACCAGGATTCGAGAGGTCGTCGAGAATTTGCTGGAAAATGTTCGAACCGTTGTGCTTCGAGGACAATATGCCTTTCACATTTTCCATGACGAAAATAGTAGGTTTGAACTCGCGAATAATCCGCAGATATTCTTTGTAGAGGAAGTGTTTCTCGTCGCTTTCAAACTTCTCTTGGCTTTCGCGTGTCCGACGGGCACGACCTGCTACAGAGTATGCTTGGCACGGCGGGCCGCCTATGAGAATCCATTCATCTGCGCCGATCAGAGCTTCCCTGATCCAGTTGTCAACCTCGTCCGGCGAAATTTTACCAAGCTCTGCGAGCTTGGCTTCTTTGGAGGCCTCCTTGGCTTCTGCCGAGATATCCTGATGTTTGAAAAGCTCGTCCCGAGTGATTTCGCCCCGGACATATTGGTAGTAAGCGTCGGGCGCTTCACCCTTCGGAAAAGCGCGAAACAATGCTCGTAGGGATAAAGTCGCGTGAGCGAGAGGGTCTTTCTCGATCGAGACACGTAGCTGAAACTTACGTACTCCTTTCTCAGGGCCGCCGATTGAAGAGAATCCCTCCCCGAGTCCGCCCGGGCCGGCAAAGAGGTCGATGACCGGGATAGAATCCTTATATTTCATTGATTTAGTCGATGCGCCTAAGACGAAAATAAAAAAGCGCACTGTAGCGCTCAGGTGAGTTGCGGCCCAGAAGTGACCTGCTTTATGTGCGATAAATGGTAACGGTTCACCAGGTACCGGGCAAGAAATGAACTTAGATAGAGGTGCCGATTTCCTCCGAATGTAGGCAAGCGGAAAGCTCCCAGTGCATTTAATTTTTTTGCAAAGCCTCAAGGGTCGGATGCCTCACAGTTGGAGTTTTTGAGCGGCCATTGAGCCGGAAACTGCTGTAAGTGTTGTGAGAGTTTTCTAAGGGGGAGGGCGGTGAAGATCCATCGGCGAATAAAAAAGCCCCGATCAGATCGGGGCTTTTTAGATGTTCGATTTGGCGATTTAAATCGCTAAATCTTGGCTTACCAAGGAATCAATCCCAGCTCAACGCCCCACCAGTCTGATACTCAATAACCCGAGTCTCAAAGAAATTCTTCTCTTTCTTCAAGTCCATGATCTCGCTCATCCAAGGGAACGGGTTAGTCGTCCCTGGATACTCTTCTTTCAGACCAATCTGGCTCAAACGACGGTTAGCGATGAACTTCAGGTAGTCCTCCATCATCGCCGCGTTCATGCCCAGCACGCCGCGAGGCATGGTGTCGCGTGCGTATTCGATTTCCAGCTGAGTGCCTTGCAGAATCATCTGCGAAGCTTCTTCCTTCA
>Ga0247812_10001353_pt1 | contig 13951 bp, 12 predicted proteins | sample UWRJL149409B1_FD_178011 | JGI IMG/M metagenome (GOLD analysis project Ga0247812, IMG submission 178011) | Plant litter microbial communities from Arlington Agricultural Research Station in Wisconsin, United States - UWRJ-L149-409B-1 | ecosystem: Environmental > Terrestrial > Plant litter >...
CTAATTTCCCAATATGCATCTACGGTAGCAGCAATATTTCATGACGTTGGAAAAATGAATTCTCAATTTCAACGTAAAATAATATCAGATGATAAGAAAATATCTTCTGATTATATGAGACACGAAGCTTTAAGTGCAATAATTTTCTTTAATACGATTTTAGATTATGCAAAGAAAAGCGTTACAGAATTAGACATAATAAAATTACTTTCAGACCCTAAAACATTATCTGAAAATATAAAATGGACTGATGATTTAATTTTAAAAGGATTAACATCAAAAGATGAATTTGCTTCAATTAAAAATATAGATGCATTAAGTAAAAATTATCCAATATTATCAACAATATTATTTCTAATAGTTAGTCATCATAAATTACCATCTGGTGGATACATAAATAATAATGTATTTAATGTTTCATACAACAAACATATTAATGATACGGATAATAAAGAGTTAATTGGATTAAATCAAACAATAGATCAGAAAAAATATAAATTCATAAATGATGAAAAAAGTAAATTTATAATATCTCTTGCGATGAAATTTTCTCAATTGCACACTTCGCTAAAAGATAATGAGATTAAATTCAATAATATTTTCCCTATAACATCTCTTTATTCAAGAGTTTCATTAATTCTTGCAGATAGATATATATCAAGCCAAAAAGATCCTAATAGTGCTTACGATGAAAATCAGTTTTATGCGAATAGTCAATTAATTAAAGATAAGAAAGCATATGCACAAACACTAGAAAATCATCTTTGTGATGTTGGTAGAGAATGTAACTCTAATTTTAGAAGAATATCAAATATTATAAACAATAAAGATTCAATGCCCGTCATTGAAAAACATCTTGTTCCAGACTTGTTTAAAATTAGTGGATTTGATGTAGACAACAAATTCTATTGGCAGGATTCAATGATAAAAAGTGTTAAAACAAAATCACAAGAAAATATAAAAGATAAAGGTTTCTTTGGGGTGTTGGCGGCTGGTACTGGCTCAGGTAAAACAAGGGCTGCTGCTAAATTAATGCATGCACTGACAGGAGATTTGCGTTATACATTAGCAGTTGGGCTAAGAACTTTAACTCTACAAACTGGTACTGAATATATCGAGGAATTAAAATTAAATAGTTCAGATGTTGCAGTAATGATTGGTTCTGATGTATCTAAAAAACTTTATGAACAAGGAAGACTAGAGGCCAAATTGTCATCTAAAGAACTTGGCACAGATACTGATTTAGATGACTTAGATGCTGACGTTTTCTGCGATTTCAATGATAATTTGTCTTTGGCTAATGGAAGTATAGGTAATGATATTTTCAAAATGTGCAAAGAGAAAGAAAAAATACTATTATCTGCACCAATTGTTGTTTGTACAATCGACCATATCATGGCAATTGCAGATCTTCAGTATGGAAGACATTTAGTACCCGCATTAAGAGTAATGACATCAGATTTAATTCTTGATGAAATTGACTCTTATTCAGATAAAGATTTGGTTGCTATTGGTAAGTTAATATATAGAACAGCATTAGCCGGAAGAAAAGTTATAATTTCATCAGCAACAGTGCCATCTGTAATAATTAATGCTTTTTATGAGGCATATTCAATAGGATATGGAATATATTGTGATTTTTTTGGAAAAGAAAAAGAAATTTATTCTGGTTGGTATTGTGAATATTCAGATATATCAAAAATAAAAAAAATAAAAGATATTGATTTTTTTCACAAGCAACAATCAGTTTTTGTTGATGATTTATGTTTAAAATTATCAAATGAAAAAGTAAAAAGGAAAGCGGATATTTTGGATATTCATGATATAGAAGAACAAGAAGCATTTAAAATAATTTTAGAGAAATGTTTATATTTACATAAAGAACACCATACAGAAAGCAATGGAATAAAAATATCTACTGGTGCTGTAAGATTTAATTTTGTTAGAACATGCAGAAATTTTTCAAGATTTTTATATAACACAGAAATTGATAACAATATTTGTTTGAAAACTCTTTGTTACCATTCAAAACAATTTCCAATAATACTAGATGCTCAAGAGAAGATATTAAATTCTTTATTAAAAAGAAAAAATAAATTCGCAATATTTAGTCATCCACAAGTTTTGGAAGCCATAAAGAACGGTCATAAAGAAATAATAATAATTATCTCTACAACATCTATTGAAGAGGTTGGGAGAGATCACGATTTCGATTACGCTATTGCGGAGCCTTCGTCTAATAGATCTATCATCCAGCTTGCTGGTAGAATTAAAAGACATCGAAATGAAGAAACAACATTAGCAAATTACATATTGCTTTCAAATTGTATAGATTCTAAAAACAAAAACAAAAGTTTATTAGAAAAACAAAAAATCAGGAAAATTTTATCAGAGAAGCCTAGAACCCAAAATTTTTCTGATGAAATTTGGACAATAACACAAGCACAAAGAGTTGAACAAATATTTGATATAAATAGGTTCTTGGTTAAGGTAGATGCTCGAACATGCATAGAAGAAATAAATGATAATTCATCTTTATCAGCGATTATAGAGCATGACAAAAAGTATAATTTGCTGTATGCAAAAAACTTACTTGCACATTCTAGTCTATTGATGTATACTTCCAATTCGTTATGTCAAATAGCAGATAATCATTACAAAGAAAACCCTTTTAGAGAAAAAACCAAAGAAATAATTTTGTTTAAAGAAGAAAATGATTTGTGGTATATCTTGGATATTGGGAAACAGACTAAGAATCTTTATGACAACAGAGTGAATTATAAAGAAAAACTAAAGTATCCTGAGCGTTCTTTATTAAAAGAAAGCGTAAATGAAATATATGAAAACATTAAAAAAGATGTTTATAAAAATAGTAAATCAAAAATGTTAGCTAGATATTTAATGGCTATAAACTTTCAAAACCACGAGAACAAGTCTGATTTTAAAATAGAATATCATGATTTATTAGGCGCTGGAACTAAAAAATAAAGGAGAGAAAATGAACAGTAAAAATTACAAAGAGTTTTTTGAATTAAATGATAAAGATAAAAAGAAGTATTTATATCCTTATCCTAAGTTGATTTTAGAAAATGAAGCAGAAATTGCATACCTCATAAAATTTTTAGTTGGTGTTGCCAGAGGTGATGGAAAAGATCAGAAGGATGACGCAAAAATAAAAACCCAAGCCGATATTGAAAAAACAATATTAGACAATTTATCTGGTGTTTCTGTTTATTCTGCAAAAATGGCAAATGCTCAATCGTCTAATGTATCTATAAATATTAATCCAAGGAAATTGAGTATAGGTCTTGTTGCTGAATCTGTTGGGATAGGACAGTTATTTTACAGTTTTTGTGGTAATGCTGCTATGATTAATTATGGCAAAATCATGACTACATCTTTTGTTTATAAAGAAATGGGTTCAGTCTGCTTTTACAGTCTTGCAATTCAAAATTTTGAATTGTTTAGTAAAGTTTTAAGTGTATCAGGGTTTACTGATAGCTTCGCTAAACTTTTTGTAGAAAAAATAGAATCCATTAAAGAATTGTATAAGATAGCAGAAATTGACTCAAATATTAAGCAAATATTTTTCCCCGTAAATAATGAATATCATATTTTAGGCATTGTTAATAGTTCAAAATTAAGATTTGAAATTAGCCGTCATATAAGAAATAGAAAAAATGAAATTACAGATGAATATATTACTTATGGAATAAAAGAAATACAGTATGGTGGAACAAAGCCTTTGAATTCTGGTGAAGTAATGGGATTTTTAGGTGGACGTGCTGAAACCTTAAAGGCTTTTTTACCAAACGCAGCAATTGTAAACTATAAAAATAATGATTATTTGTTTGATTTAATAGAAAAAACAGGAGATGTTTTTTCTGCCATCAAAAAGAAAAGAATTTATTACTCAGAAAAAGGTCCAAAAGATGATTTTAATTTTATTGGCATAATTGAACATTATTTAAATCTACCAGTGAATGTTGAAAACACAAAAAAAATAGAAAAAGTTTGTTCTTATTTATTAAAAGATATGTTGGCAGACGTTGAGAAGTTTGTTAACGAAAATTTAATAGATATAAATGAATATGATCCCATATTTAAAAATATGAAATCTTCAATGAAAAAGTTCATTGCACCACATTTATTTAAAGGTAGCATAATGGCAGATGACTATCGATATGTTCAAGAAAAGTTTTTAGATAGTGTGACAAGAAACTTATATTTAAAAAAAGATAATGAAGTATACATGTTAACAGACAGAACCATTGACTCGTTCAAAAAAGTGTCTAGAAAAATTTTGGAGGATTTTTAATATGAGTAATCATTATTTATTAATAAAAGAAATCGACATTCATAAAGCTTCTGCAATGAATAACTATTTAGTTACAGGATCGCCGTCTTTAACATCATATGCTGGATATACTGATGCAATTAAAATAGAAATTCAAAACACAATAAACAAGCAAATAAAAAATATAAATTTTTCAGTAATAATACATGAATATACTTTTAATGAAGGAATTGAGTCACATGTATCTTACAAACAAAATGAAAAGCCTACTGGTTCAGTTGCAAGTCTGGCTTCTATGAAAGTAGAACATACTTGCAACATTAAAGCTTCTTTTATAATTAATTTTGACCTTGAAGACGTATTTTTAGAAAGCAATAGTGAATTAATTATTAAAAATAAAGAAGAACTTAATTTAAATATATCTAAATTAAGAATGGCTGGCGGTCATATTAAAAATACAGAACTGAATTTTGTGAGTTTTCATGACGATTTATTATATGTAATGAAATCATTACAAAGAGCTAGTAAAGGTTATTTTTTGAAATCTGCAGATGATCTAATGATTGAATACACAGAAAAATTTGAGGGGTCAGCATTAAAAGCGTTAACATATGCTCTTGAATTTTCGAAAATGAAAGAAACAGAAGATAACAAAAAAGAATTTGAAAAATTCTTAAGAGAAACAGGAAACAGGGCAAAAAGAAGGCAGTTAGGCTGGATAGTACCAACAAATGTTGGATATTTAGCAATAACAGAAGAGCTTAATAATTTAAAAGGTGCAAGAAGTGAAAATGCATTTGTATATGTAGAACCAATTACTTCTCTTATTGAATGTGTTCATACATCAAAAATAATAAGAGAATATTTCAAAAATAAACATGTATTTAATAATCTAGGTATTTTTTTCACTAGTACATACACAGAAGGCGAATACAGAATAAAATCAATTAATAACGGAGAATTTTAAAATGAAAAAAATTATATATCCAACAAATTTTGCAGTCTCTGCATCATTTATCCCAACAGATGCACTTTTCTATGCAAAAAACAGTGCTATTCAAGATGAAAAATTAGTTGCTATTGAAGTTGTAGAAAAAACTGTGCTAGGTACTCTTTCAAATGAGAGCAAAACAAAAGATATTGAAAAAGCTAAAAATGGAGAAATAGTCACAGGGGTTGATAAAGCAAACATTCAAACAGTAGATCATGCATTTATCCCTAAGAATAAAGATACTTTAGTAATTAAATGGAATTTAAAAATTCTGCCCGATTCCCTTAAACCTCATTCTTGTAATGAATTAGAATATAGAAGTGAATATGATGCATTTATTAATGCATTTAAATCTCAAAATGGTTTCGATATACTTGCCGAAAGATACGCAGAACAAATATTAAATGGTTCTTGGTTTTGGAGAAATATTGATGGGTTAAGTTTAAAAGTTAAAGTTTCTGCGAAAACAAAAGAAGGTCAATTTACTTCAACATTTGATGATGGCGTTTTCGAAAACAAAGAAGAACTAATATACCTAATATCTCAAACTTTATCAGGAAAGAACCCAATTGCATTTTTGAATGTAACTGGTGAAGTGCTTTCTGATGAGCTTGTACAAGTTTACCCTTCTGAGGAATTTCAAGATAAAGAAGATAAAAAAGTTCTTTATTCTGTTTTTAATGACGGAATAAAGCAAGCTGCAATGCATAGTCAGAAAATAGGTAATGCAATAAGAACTATAGACGATTGGTATAGTGATAATGCTGAAAGAAAAATTCCAGTGGAACCTTTCGGAGTTGAGAAAAGAATATCTGTTGCACATCGTTCAAAAGATAATCACTTATACGTTTATTTGAGAAAAATAAATGAATATACAGATTCATTACTTAAAGATGGCATTAAAAATGAACACTTATTCATCGCTGCTTGTTTGATACGTGGTGGCGTTTTTGGTGGAAAATCTTAATAGGAGATATAAAACATGTTTGAATATTATATAGATTTTAAAATAAAAGATCCTCAAACTAGTTATTTTATAAATAGGTTGTTTACGAAAATTCATGGTTTTATGACAAAAAACCGAAGTTTTTTTGCAATGGATTTACCATCAGCAAGTGAAATATCATCAGGAGATATTCTTAGAATATTCTCTGATGCTGTCTCTATAGATAAAATAACAAATGATCCTAGAATTAATATGTATATCAAAAACAAAGTAATTGAGACAACGTATTTAGTTCAGATTCCTAAAAAAATAACTCAATTTGTTATTTTAAAAAGAAACAGATTTGCGGAAAAAGTTACATATCCCAAAAATAAGAAAAAACCATTTCATATAAATTATGAAAATAATTCAAATGGCAAGGTTTTTTCACTTTATTTAGATAGAACAATAGTTGATAAACATAAAGAAGGAGAATTTACTTCTTTTGGAACATCAAAAGATTCTTCAACGGTTCCTTATTTGGAATAAATTAAAAAAGAATTATTGAATTAACAAATAAACAGAAGTGAAATATCGAATGTTTGAGCATTTATATTTTCACTTCTGTTTTAGCATAATAGTTCTAAACCACCTACACGATAGATGACAAGCGTGAAGCATGGCTTGTGTCGGCAATGATTATCTAAACCACCTACATGGTGGATAACTCTTGGTCAGCATTCCCGTAGCCCTTATCGTTTCTCTAAACCACCTACATGGTGGATAACTGATTGTTGAGCACGATGAAATTGCTTGGAGTTCTCTAAACCACCTACATGGTGGATAACACTGGCTCCCGGTCGGTGAAGTGTGGGGCATCTCTCTAAACCACCTACATGGTGGATAACTAAACAACGGAGTTACTTCAAGCCTTGGTGGATCTCTAAACCACCTACATGGTGGATAACTTGTGTGTAGACCGGCTTACGAAAATGACGATTCTCTAAACCACCTACATGGTGGATAACGAACTAGGAAACTGTTTTATTGGCTATATAATTCTCTAAACCACCTACATGGTGGATAACTCATCTTCTAGGGCTTGAAGTGCTGATACTATTCTCTAAACCACCTACATGGTGGATAACTCTTTTACAGCAATGCCGGTGTGATTTTCGATTCTCTAAACCACCTACATGGTGGATAACAAGGTATTGAATAACATAGCATGTTCAAGAATTCTCTAAACCACCTACATGGTGGATAACCCGTAAAAATAATATAAAATATTCTTTTACTATATGTATAATATCAAACATTGTCAAAAATAACAATGTTTTTGAAGCTAAAATTCAAATTAGCAAAATAGTCATATAATATATGTTAATTCTTAACGATAAAATTTAAAATAAAAAAACATTGTTTTTTTGTGTGCAAAAAATAATGTTTATTAATAATCAAGAAGCCTCAAAGTTGATATAGAATCTTTTGGGGCTTTTAAAAACTCATCAACAGTGATTTCTGTATTTTCAAGCATAATCATTAGTCCCTTTTTGAAAACCGCATCATTTTTAAAATCCAATGTCTTACTATAAATAGAAACGTTGTCGCCTGATGGTTCCTTAATTTGTAGGCAGTAATAAAAAGATTCCTTAAATTCTTCTTTTCTGTTTTTAGAAAAAATACTCTGATGACTTTCTTTGTGAAAATTCAGATCAGTGTTGACTTTTTGAGCAATAAAAGATAATTCATTTGTATTTAAGCATTCTAAAATCTCTTGATTCACACTGCATAAGGCTTTTAAATTAAAAGTGCATAAAGTTGTATGAATAATATCTTTACTTGAAATAGTTTCTAAAAGATTAAAAAAAGCAAAATTTAATGTATTCTGATATGATTTTTTTTTGTTAGAAACAAAAGGAGTTTCAGAAATATCAACATTGGTTATTTTCTCATTAAAACAAATTTTATTTATCTTAGTAATTAAAGAATTCTTATTATTTAATGAAACAAATTCGTCTAATTTATTTTTGCAAACAATGTCAAAACTTTTGTATTCTTCTATTTTGCTAGTTTTGAGGGCTTTTGTTAATGAATTCAATTTAAAATTTGCTATAGACACATTTTTTTCCTTTTTATAAAAAAAGCTGCAGGAGCAGCTTTATCTGTTAAAATGCTCTTATTTCTTAGATTTGTAGTAAGAATATACAAGATATGCAATGAATCCAACAACTGCCAGCCACAGGGCTTTGAAAAATAGTGTAACAACAATTCCGATCACTGCGAATACAATACCAACAGCTACAAATTTGGTAGCAATTGTTTTCGTATCTTTAGATGGCGATTGCTTGTATGTGATGAAGAGTGTAACAAGAAAGGCAACAAACAGTGCAAGATTAATCATTTTTAATACTCTCATAGTGATTTTACTTGATTTTAACACTCAAAATCAATTTTGACAAGCTTTTTGTCTAGTGAATAGAATATATTTCCTATTATAATATTTTGCTTGAAATAGCTTGTGAATTATGGTCTAATGAAAGCCTAATTCTATGAGATGAAAAATATGTTTAGTTTAAAGGGGCGCTTAAAATCACCACACTGGTTTGAAAAACTCAATGCATTATTCTATTTAATGCATATTGCTTTAATAGGTTATATAACTTATTTTTTAACATTCAATGCATATTTAAATCACAACAAAGATACTGTTCATGCAATTTCTGGCACTATGTTTATGGTCTTGATTTTAACATTGATATTTTCTTTGACTACACTAAAATCCCATAGTGATTACTCCAAAAAGGACAAATTTCACAAGAATACACTAGATTATTATCTTGCAGACTTGAACCCGTCAAAAGGTTCTTTTGTATACAACATTGTAAGTGCTCGAACACCATTTCATGGAAAATGTTTACATCCAATACTACTGAGTGTTTTGTTTATTTCTTTAATAGTCGGATTAATGGGTATTTTTTCAAAGTCGGAAGGCTCTTTTATCATCCCATTTTACAATATCTTTCTGGTTCTTATTTCTATATTTTTTGGCGGTGCAATTATAAACTTTTGCGCCGTATCTTCTGAGAAGCTAAATGAATTTTATGAATTGGAAGATATCACTCTAGAAGATAAAAAAGAATTTAGAAAAGAGATATTAGCCGTTCTTGAAAAGGAAAAAAGAGTTGATCGCGAAACTGTACTGAAAGTATGCCTTAAAATTAAAAAGGAAAATAGAAAAATAAAAGAAGATTTAGAATCAGAAGAAAGATATAAGCAATTTAAAGAAAGAACATTATTGTAAATTGAGGAAATGAGAATGATAAGTATTGCTGGAAGGTTAAAAGCGAAAAGTATTAGTGAAAAACTACATGCATTGTATTATGTAATGCATTTACTAGTTATAGGATACTGCTTATACTTTTTTGTGTTCAATATTTATTTAAATGAAAGTAAAATAGTATTGGTTTCTGATAAGTTGTTTGTAATTGGGTTGTGTCTAACTTTAATTTTTTCATTGACAACAATGGGCTGTCATAGAGATTATATGGATATAAAGAAATACCATAGGAATACGCTTGATCATTATATAGCTGATTTAAATCCATCAAAAGGTTCATTAATCAGTAATATTATGACAGACAAAACTAAATTTCATGAACACGTCCTTTCCGCGTTTTTTATATTCGCAATGATATTTTCTGTTATTTTGTTCTTCATATCACTATTTTCTTTAGACCCATTAATTTTTATTGTCATTTATAATTGTGTATTAATGGTTGTTTCTTCGATGTTAGGTTTAGTAATAAACACTGATATAGTTGGTTCAGAAAAATTAAATAAATTTGATGACCTTGAAGATATTTCAAGTATGCAAAAAATAAGATTCAGGTACTCAATAACGGAAATTTTAAAAACTAAAAATAAAGTTATTCGTTCAGATATTTTAAAAATCTGCTTGAAATATAAAGAAGAAAACATCAAAGATAATGAAAAGAAAGAGTCAGAAAAGAAATACAAAAGTTATAAGCAAAGATCAGAAGAATTAGGAATAAAATAAAGGTGAGTAAATGCTAAGTCTAAAAGGAAGGTTACAGTCTAAATATAAATATGAGAAATTTCATGTTCTTTATTATATTATGCATTACGTAATAATTGGTTACATAACTTATTTTGTTAGCAATAGATTGATTGAAAATGGATTTCGATTTGATTTTTCAAACTATGAAATTGCATATTTAGGATTAACTTTATTTTTTTCATTGACGACAATGAAAGCCAGTACCGATTATTATAATCTAAATAAAATTCATAAGAATACATTGGATTATTATATAGGTGATTTAAATCCATCAAAAGGTTCTTTTTTGTTTAACACCATAGAGAAAGATGAAGGAATTAACAACATTCTTGCAACTCTTGCATTCGTTGTTGTGATATTATCTATTTCCGGTTCTATGGTTCTTTTACTGGGCGGACAATACAAATTAATAGGAGTTCTTGCTTATAATTTACTGTTAATGACATTATCATGTGCAATAGGTGGCAGTGATATTAATTATGGTAAAGTCCCATCAGAAAAATTAAATGCAATAGAACAAGTTGAAGATTTATCAGATGAAAATAAAAAGAAATTCAGAGAAGAAGTTCTGAAAAAATTAAACAGAAATGACGTTATTTACAAATCAGATCTTTTGGAAATATGTTTAGAACTTAGAAAAGATAGGATAGAAATAAAAAAGAAAGAAGAAAATGTACAAGATTATGAAGCTTTTAGAAAAGAGTCGGCAGAAAAAGGTGTTGTTTAATAAACGTTTGCCTTTAATGTAAACGGTCATATTTGAATAGTTATGTACGAAAAGAAACGATAAAAGGTCATATATGACCTTTTGTATTAATTTAAGGGTGATTTATGTTAAGTGCTAAAAAGAGATTGCATACAGGAATAAATGAAAAGGATAAAGATGAATATTCATATGCTGTTGTGTTTTATAGCGTGTTGATATTAGCTTGTCTGTTATTAGCGTTTGCCATTATGAATATAAATACTATTCTTGTTGGTAGCCTTTTTTGGGCAACAAGTATTTTTGTTATCACTTCTTTTATTGTGAATATTTTATATGCAACTAGCGATTACAAAAAGAATAAAAATATTCATAATAGGACTCTTGAATATTTTATTAGCGATCTTAATTTGTCGAAAGAAAATCCACTTATAAAACATGGCTATAAAACATTTATATTCGCTGTTCAGGTTTGGTATACAATTTTCGCAATTGAAACATATAATCAATTTTCAATAATGTGGATATATTATTTATTGGCTATAAGTTATGCATTAGGCTCAATATTTCTGATATTCGATGGTAAAGAGTTGGCAGATAAGAAAGTGTCACCATTCATGTTAAAAAGCTTTGAAAATCTAGAGGATATGAGTATTGAAGAAAAAGCTTGCTTTAAGCGTTCTTGTCAAGCTATAATCGAAAAGAATAGCTTCATTAAAAAAGCAGAAGTGTTTTTTATCGCTTCAAAATTAATGGAATATAGGAATAAAAGGTTGCAAGATGAACTTTTTGAGCTTGAGAAAGCATCAAATAAAGAAGAATATCACGATTATATGAGGAAATAAAATGGGCGCTTTTGGAAGATTGAGATCAAAAAGCATATTAGAAAAAACATTTGGGCTGATGTTTTATATGATGGTGATACTTGTTGGTGTTTCTACTGTATTTGCCATTAATGATTTTTATGAGACTAGAAATTTATTTTGGTTATTTATGCTTGGTTCTACTTATTTTTTTGTATTTACAAATATATTTACAGTGATGGATTATAAAAATATTAATGAAACACATAAAGGAACTATTGAAAATTACCTTGCAAAAATTAATATAACAAATTCTAAATTATTGGGTAAAGCATTTAAAATTAGCATAGGAGAAAAATCAAGCAGCGATTTCGTTTTCGCATCTGAGCAAGATGAAACAAACGAATTTGAAGGCTTCTTTATAATTCCATTAATTTTGATTGTTTCGTTTTTTATTGTCGGATTAATGAACGTTCATGGAGAAGGTGAATATTTTATATACTTTTCTGTTTACAATCTTTTGCTTGTCTTTCTATCTTTCTTTATAAATAGTGAAAGATTAAATAATAGCGCAGTCTCTCCTGAATTATTGAGTGATTTCTTTACATTAGAAGACGTTTCTGAAGAAGAAAAATCTGATTTCAGAAGAAAGGTAAAAGAAACAATAGACTCCAATGGTTTTGTTTCACGTAAAGAAGTATTTAATGCATGTAAGCCTATGCTTAAAAATAAAAAGAATAGGGAACATAGAAGTAAGGTAGAAATTGAAAAGCAAAAGTATGATGTAATTTTTAAAAAATAATATTAATCCTTTAGGAGAAAAATAATGAGTGCAATAGGTCGTTTAAAATCAAATTCCAAGATGGAGAATTTGTTTGGAATTTTATATTATGTTTTATTATTTGGTATTCCAGTAATTGCGATTTCTTTTATCGTTGCATTAAAGTTTGGGATTTTAGATGACAGAATTTACCTTTGGTCTTTTTTGCTTGCATCTACATCTTTATTTATTCTTACAAATCTTTCGACCTTAAAAGATTATTGTAAAGAAAGTGATGCTCACAAAGGAACTATTGAATACTTCTTGGCAAAACTAAATATTACTGTTCCCAAAGGATTTGCAAACGCATTTAGTGCTAGAACACTTGATAAAGGCGAAGATTGGATGGTTCTAACCATTTTTACAGGAATTCTTTCAGTGATAGGGTTAATAATTACTTTTGTAATAGCAATTGTCGATCATAATTTTTCAGGTTTGATTGTATTGGGATACAATACATTTTTATTGATGGTTTCATTCTTTATAAACAGCAATATTATAAATAATAAAAAAGTCCCTTCTGAATTGTTGGAGCTAATGTTTGAAATGGAAAATATTCCTGAAAATGAAAAAAGAAGATTTTGCTCACAAGTTAAAAATTACATTGTTTCTAGAGGTTATATAACCAGAGTTGAAGTTTTTGAAGCTTGTTCAGAAATTTTACAATATCAAGAAAGAATTAAAGAAGTAAAAAAGAAAGAAAATCAAAAAGAAGAATATACTAATTTTTTGAAAAAAGTTAAATAAGGTAAAATTATGAGCGCATTAGGAAGATTGAAATCAAATAGTTGGCGAGATAAGTTATTTGGGATTTTATATTATAGTATGTTAATCTCGATACCTGTAATGGGTTGGTTTAGCATTACTGAATTTCTAAAAACTAATCTATATACATGGCTGTGTATTCTTGCATATGCAATAGTTTTTGCAGGTATTAATTTGCCAGTTGTTGGGGATTATAGTAATACAAAAAAATCACATAAAGGAACAATTAATTATTTTCTAGGGGTTGTAAACCCAACTAAATTTAATAATGTACTTTCTAGGCACATACATAAAATAACTCAACAAGAAAATTCAGAACCTGTTTTTGCTATTTTATCAATTTTTACATCATGTGCTCTAAGTTTCTTTGGGTTCGTTAATGCTTTATTAAGTGAGTCGTATTTTTTTCTTATCTTTGCAATATCATCTTTTACTTTGCCTGCACTTACTTTGTTCATACACAGTAATTTTATAAATTCACAAATTGTTCCAGTTGAGAATTTGAACTTGATTTTTGAAATGAATGAAATTACAGAAGATGAAAAAAAAGCTTTTTCAAATGCAAT
>Ga0247812_10001355_pt1 | contig 13935 bp, 13 predicted proteins | sample UWRJL149409B1_FD_178011 | JGI IMG/M metagenome (GOLD analysis project Ga0247812, IMG submission 178011) | Plant litter microbial communities from Arlington Agricultural Research Station in Wisconsin, United States - UWRJ-L149-409B-1 | ecosystem: Environmental > Terrestrial > Plant litter >...
GTCCCATTAAGCCGATTGACAAACTCACTCACCACCGAAAACAACGCCAAGCAGGTATAAGCTAAACATGGCGACTGAAGTATCCCTCCAGACCACTATGGTAAGGAGACTATGATTATATACCCAATGCCATAATCTAATACGTATTCTAGGGTACAATTACGGTAGAGCTCTATCATGAACACGCCCCAAAAGTACGTGCCTCATCCCAGATCTTCTTTCCTGGCTAATCTTCCAAGACCTGCAAGAACTTTAAAACCCTCGCCGAGCGTGGGTACTACGACAGCATAATCTTCCATCGCATAATTCCCAACTTCATGCTTCAAACCGGCGATCCAACCGGTACCGGTCGGGGCGGTACCAGCATATACGGGGAGAAATTCGAGGACGAGATATCCCCTCTGTTGAAGCACACAGGAGCGGGGATCTTGAGCATGGCCAACAGTGGACCAAATACGAATGGGAGTCAGTTTTTTATAACGTTGGCGCCAACACCGTGGCTGGATGGAAAACACACGATATTTGGACGGGTTTCGAGGGGCATGAATATTGTGAAGAGGATGGGTTTGGTGAAGACAGGGGCAGAGGATAGACCAACAGATGAGGTGAAGATCGTTAAGGCTAGCGTTGTGGAGGGACAAGAAGCATGATACTAAACAATATAAACGATGGCAATGGGAGTATGGCGTTTGGGTGGGAACTTGAGATTAGGCTTTGTTTGCCACTTGGGCGGAATTGTGTTTGTGGTCAAGGGCTCAAGTGGGCTCTCAGATGGATCTGAGCTGTTAGAGTAAGAATGAGTCCTAAAGCCTATACTTAACTTGGACTATCAACATTCCCTCCGTCAGTTCCATGAGTCAACGATGAGGGGCCAATTTTTTATGACGCCGAGATTTATGGTTTCTTGCTATTACAACCAGTTTGACACTTCAAGCCTTGCAAAGTTCTTCTAGTTCCATCCAATCTAGCACTGTGGAGACACAAGTATCAACTCCTAATCAGCACTGGCCTATAAATCATTCACAGCGTATTTGCGAGCTTTAGATGCGGTTCTATGCAATGGGAAAATCCTCAGCCACCGCACACGACCCTGCTATCCCCTTCGTTTTGAGTACAATTGTTTGTCCGTAGACGCAAGGAAGGCCAAAGTCCTCATACAACAAATAATCAAAAGCGGTTCGGATCAACATATTTGTTAACAAGACCAGGACTAAGAAGGTCAGACCCACATTCTCTCATCAACCAAAAAAGGGAACTATTATTACTGTTATAGAAATGCCCCCTTCTAACATCCGAGAAAAAGTGGCAAAAAACTCAAGATCAGCCTGTTTCGGAGAGTGTCTATAGAAAACACCCTTATTCAGATTTTCTTTTTACATCGACATCAATTCGATTCGTCCTCTAATGCCCGTTGTCAATTTCATCTCCTTCCATTAGCACTACCGTGACGCTACGCTACGCCAAATGCCGGATCTCTGGTCACTCAGTTTGGGCTCTGGACTATGGTTTACATTTGTTTGTGCTATGATATTTCTGCTTTATGATAATTATACAGATACGCGTTCAGCAGAAAACTTTATGTTTTCCACTAGATTACTGAATACAATGTGACTTTTCGACGTCCCTTGAACTGGTGGAGGGTATCGTTCACTTTGCTATTTAGTTGGAAGATTTTAAAGAACCCTCAGACTAAGGCTTGTTAATCAAAAGCCCTCCTTTCAACGAAGCCATCTGGGTTCTTACCAGCAACTTTACTCTTAAAGAATAGGCCAGTTTAGATATCTCCTTGAAGATAACATGTACGTCGAGATTTGCAACGCTACTCCTTCTAGCCTCTATGGAATTGGGATCAAGACTCAGCATGTTTGGCACTTAAAGAAATGCGTTGCCTCCCGTTTTTCCTTCCCCATCTCAACGGATTGTCTCGAGTCTCTTGTTCAGTGAGCTGCTACTTGTCTCGATGAGATTTTCAACGACAATAGCAAGAACACAAGAATCCGATACATCGCTACATTTTGGTAGTCCCGCTGTTTTAAGCGCGATTCCTTGTTAAATCATAAACGAGTCTAAATTTTTGTGAATAACTCTTCCAACTACGTCGACACTGCATGCAATGTTTATGCTTGTTGCACCGGAGATGGGCGATAAAGAGTGTGCTCCTGGTGCCGGACATATCTGGGGAAAGTTGAACTGACGGAGGCATCGTTCCCTGCGAAGGAATTCTGTCCCATGATCCTATTTCTTAACCCGTAACTTGGTGATATTCTATGTTCGACGAGGTGTGTAAATGAGCGTTTCATAAAGAGAAGCTACACTGTACATGTACTACAGAAAATGCCATCTAACACTCGAAGGATGGAAGAAAACTGGATGTCTTAACTGTCTAGGGAAGAGAAAGTTGCTGGTGCATTGCTGGTGCATGCACAGAGTACTGTCCTATCTCAAAACTCTAGATCCCCATCAATAGAATCAATTGGCCGAATGTACCTGAGCGTTATCCATGCTTGAAAGCTTATACGTTGTAATTAAGTTTAATTAGGGTTGAAGATTTTCGCTTAATTTAAGGTTATGGTTAGTCTTCCCCTCCTTCAACTTCTTCCATTCTTTACCACATGTTTTCTAACTATCAGAGTACATGTGTTCCGGTGAATTAGCTCACTGGCTTCAGACTGGTTCGAAATGTCTGAAACACACCCAACCCCTTCATTTCATCAAAACGATTCTATGCTGCACGGCTTCGGGCTAACTTTTCAGCTTAACGCCTCCTACCTTGGGTCTGGCCATAACAGCCAATAATCGAGATCTTCAGCTTGGCACATATTTAGGGCTGAACTATTCAATTTTAAATGGAGGATATTTCACTGCTGCCCCTTGAATCTATCGGTCAGGACCCTGATGATCGCCATATCGTGCCAATAACCTTACTGGATTGAACACGGATAGTCAGGTGACCACCCGTGATGGCGGTACAATTGCGTTCCGACTTACTCGACATGATCTCTGTAGTTTTCTGTCTACCCAGATCTGGTTTGGTCACGGAACTTTGAAGCATGCCGTTTATAGAAATTCTTGGCATGGTCTGTCCCAGCCCAGGTGGGAGTTTGGCTGAAAGGGTGTCGTGGGGTTCTTTCTAATTTCATTCGTGGTGTGCTCTTCTTTTCCTTCCTGCTCGTCTCTCAAAGAGTATAACCATGGAGAACCTCAGGTGGTGTCTTGTCTTCCTTCTGGTGGATTTGGCCTTTGCCCAGATTGTATATGTTACAGACCTTCCGGCCTTTACTCGGCTTGCACCTTGCGCTGCCTCCGCAGTCACCTATGCCATTAACAGTCTGACCTACAAACAATGTGCTCAAGATGTGACTGCATTAGCATCCTGTGTTTGCACAAAAGATCAAAACTCCGTGGCAGTGTCAGCAGAGATATCGAGCAATGTTCTCTCCAGTTGTGGAGCTACAGCCAGCGAGGATGTCTCCAGCGCGGCCGCTATTCTCAAAAACTACTGCACCCAATCCCCCAATGCAAATCCCTTTCCTCCAATTACGAATGGAGTTTCTCAATATATTACCGATCTACCAGCATACTCGGATCTAGGTCCTTGTGCTTCTAATGCGTTACGATATGTTATCGGATCAATGACCTACAGCAAATGTCCTGGAGCAGCATCGGCGTTGGTTTCGTGCGCTTGTTTGAAGAATCAGAACTCGCTTCTTATTAGTGGCGATATCAACAAATCGGTCTTCTCCTCTTGCGGCACGACTCATTCACAAGATGTGGCATCTGCTCATGCTGTGTTTGCTGGATACTGCGGCCTTAATAACGGAACAAGCAATTTCCCAACTCCGACCCCTTTGGCAGGATCCATATCTTATTATATCACGGATATGGTGGAATATTCATCACTTGCTCCGTAAGTCTGGCCTCCGATTCTTAATCGGAGTGAAGGGTGGAGGGAGTCCTTTGCACAGCAAATACGCACGTGAAGCCAACTTCCTTGTCCCTAAGCTCCCCTAGAATAAGAATCTGTTTGCTGACCTTTAACAGATGCGCAAAAAGTGCTGTTTATTATCAAGCTCAGTATTCTCTAACATACAGTAACTGTCCAAACAATCCGCTTGCGCTTGCATCATGCGCTTGTGCAAAAGATGCGAACTCGGCTTCGGTCTCGACTGCAATCATAAGTGATGTGAGGGAGTCTTGTAGTACTACTGCGAGCGAGGATGTGACTAGTGCTCTGGCTGTGTTTGGGCTTTATTGCAGTGCTGCAAATGGAGCTGTCACGCCAAAGGGGATCACAGCATCAGGTAGATATCTAAATATTGAAAACCGAACGGTTTGCTAACCTTATCAGTGGAAACAACTGCATATGCCAACGGAGGCTCTAAGACAGCTAATATAGGCTCCAAAAGTGGTGTGACTGGACCTTTAGAAACGGGAGGAGGAGCTAAATCAACTGGGAAAGGAGGATCAAACAACAACAAAAGCGCAGATACAGTTGTAGTTGGAAACAAGGGAATCCCAATGGCCGCAATAATTGGTATAGCTATTGGCGCTGTGATAATAATTGCCTTGATTGGCTTTGGCGGATGGAGATACCGTCGGAGTCGTCTCAACAAGCCACCAAAACCGTACAACCCAAATGAGTTCCCTCCCAACTATAACGGGAACAGCCTTGGTGGTAAAGCAGAACTAGCTTCCACATCAGTCAGCCCCCTGCCTTTCAAGAACGAAGTTTTCAACAAACCAGCACTTAGCCCAGGTGTGACCCCAATCACGCAAGAAAAACCAAGTGAGATGGCTGTTCCCCCTGCTGCATACCGCGCGGAGGCCCCGGGCACAACAAACTCGGCGGAATTACACCATGATTATAGACCGAACAACCAGGCCCCGGGCTGGGGACAGCAGGGTCCGACTGCAGTTGAGATGTATGGACGGCCACGAGATCCTCGACATGAGATGCCAGGGGCGAATATGAACAATGGGCCGTATTATGAGATGCCTGGACATCATGGGTGGCAATAAAGGCCCTTCCGTGGTCTTTGACCTGTATTTTCATACCCCGTCAATTTTATCTTTGGTTTTGGCGTCTGGGCTGCTGCATTTGTCCCTGTTGCCGAGGTTCTGGCGTTGAAGCGTATTGCATTACATGTATATTAAACTCTGAGTGTGGAGTTGGACATAGAATTCAGTGAAAAGAGCTGGTTCTGGCTGGATAGCTAATTACAAACTACCTTTTAGTAGTTATGCACAAGCAAGCATTTAATGTTAGGTAATTCCGCGGGAATAGACTGCCCCGATGACCGATGTTGTGGCCGTTATGTTACACTCCGTATCCCCGCTATTCTCACAACATGTAAATGCAACAGCATGTTTTGTTTTGTTTCGTAAAAACATAATAGCAATAGCGGTTGAGTTTACTCGCCGATTGACGACAACTGTTGTGGTGATATCGTGGTAACCTAATCGAGACATATAAGCGAGCAAAAAGGGGTTACCTAAACATGAACTCAAGCATAGCTTCAGATCTACAATTTCAACAGGCTGGTCACAGAAAAGTTTTGTAGTTCACTTGAATGGCTTTGGTTTAAGGAAATAAATATGCTATAGGGACGTAGCTCAGGAGAAGTACCGAGGTGTTGAACTAGGTGGTTTCTAATAGCGGCATCACGAAACCGCATTTCTCAAGGACGCATCTCTTTTCGGGTAAGCCGCTCCAAAATATTTGTGCTGATTAATTTTGAATGGTTATTGGAGATTTCTCCATTACCAACAATTGTCTATCTCAACATCTAGCTTCGTACTCCTTCATAGAGCACGACTCGCTAGACTATGACATACAATGACAAGACCAATAGTTCCTCATCCTAATCTACAAAGACATCATGAACATGACAAACGCCGCCAAAGGAAATTCACTCTCAATCGTGAAGAACCACCAGAACTCAGTCATCAGTCTGCATAGCGTCTTCAATCTGCGTCTCATCGTAAACCTGCATCTCATCGCCAAACTGTATCGCGTCCCTCGTCTGGATTCCGTCACCAATCTGCATTCCGTCCCCAGCCTGTATAAAATCGCCACCTTGCATCTCATTGCCAACCTCCATCTCATCGCTAGCCTCCATCTCATCGCTAGCCTCTTTCTTTGGCGTTCTACCATATGGCCACGAATCCACAAGATTCTCCACATCATCGATCAGCTTCAAGGGATGACCAGGCTGGCTAGTCCAGTCGTAGTCAACACCTCCGCAGGATAGCAACAGCGCGTAAAACCTTCGTGCGTTTCTACCCGTCACCGTGTCTGATGCATCGTCGTCTCGTCCAAAAACCTGTCGAGTCTTTAGCAACAAAGCCTGTCGACATCTATCCCAGCTAGGCTGGTGCGAAGCCAGGGGCAGACTCAAAGAGAAGAAACTTAATTGCTTATTGCCCTTGAAGAACTGCATGAGCAACCATGTTGTTAGCGATGGCGTGAATATTATGACCGACATTGCACTGTTCGTGAACTCAAACGAGAGCTCTCTGATTCCTTTTAATGCAATAGCCTCTGAGTTGTTCTCCCGCTCGGCAAAGTCCATGATAAATTTGAGGTAGTCCCATGTTTTTTTTAATCCAGGATCAAAGATGGACCAGAGGCGTTGGCTACTGAATGTTAGTTGTTGTTGGCTTGAAGGAAGAGCAGCAAACATACTTAATGAAGATTGTAAGATTTCGGACCATAGGTATGTAGTACGGGTTGAGGTGATCTCGAATATCGCGGTAGTTTTTGTCACTGAGTGAGAATTCTCCGTATTTGTAATGGAGTGGCAAAGCCTAATCTGCTGCATTAGGAGTGCAATAAAAACCAAACTGTCTAACAGCAGTAATTGGAAGAAGGACATACCTCGCGATACAACCCGTGATCTGCGGTCCGAAGAGTCTCAATGAGAGCCGTAGTGTCAAGCTTGTACACAGTGTCTGGTGAGCCATCATTATCGTTGTCCCACTCCTTATCCCATTGATCCCCCCAGACCCACTCCCAGTTTTCCTCGTCTGCAAAATACCACTCAAATATCATTGCTCTAAGCTCAGGGACAAAATTTCGAAAGATTTTAAGAGCGTCGGCATTGAGCAAAATGTGCTTGGTAATTCTCTTCTGGAGCACCTGTGGATCAACCTTTTTGGTTTTAGCTCGCGACCGTCTCTGCTTTGGCTTTGGAGGCATCGTAGAATAGTAGATCTTCGGTATGCCACAAGTATGCAAGCTTCGGGACGCGTGCTATGTAATAAATGGCGAATTGTGCGTGGTCTCTAACTGTTCGGGGGTGTGCAAGAGCTTTCAGGCTCAGCAAAAGATCTGTTGTCTCGGTAGCAAGACGCGTCACGAAGATGAGGTTGTCAAGGGGCCGAGAGGTCGTTCACCAGGTGAGAGGGAAACGCTGAGCTAGACGACAACCGCGTCTAGTCACATGAACATGCATGTGGAGCCTGTGTAGATTCGCCTCGAAGTGATACATCGGGGTAAGATAGGTATACAATAAGCCAAGACAAATTGAATCTTCAGATCACTCTAGTAGTTTGGTAGATTCTTTTCGATGACATTTTCACAGAGCAGACGAAGGAGAAAGTGAATTTTGCTAAGTCTAGCTGTTCCATCGCATATACACTGTGCAACACTATCCAAAATGACCTTATGAAAACAGACTTACTTGAGTCTAGCTGTATCTTTTTCTGTAAGGCTTCTGAAATTCAAATAGGAAATAGTCTAAATTCTGCCAGACTGTGCGAATAATTAGGTTATCGTTTGTAAAACTGTCCAACATGCCTACAATAGGAAACAATCCAACGCCCATGAAGTGCTGGCAAGCAGCAAGAAGAGGTGGCAACTACCCAGAGACCACGCTATTATAAGAGATGATTTGCAGACTGTGAAGCAAAAAGGAAAGAAAATCTAGAAAATCTAGAAAGAGTAACTTAGAGGCTGTAGTATGTTGACATTCTTAGGAATAAAAATACCAAGGGATATGAATGCCAAGACAATAACTTTTTGTGAAAATTCACAATCTTGTTACAGCTGCGACAATTGATCACACGGCTATGACAGTAGTAAGAAGGAATCAATAGTTCTTGTAAGCTTAAACGAGTAAGAAAGATTCAGAAGCTACGAGCAGCCATTTCCTCGGTGATGCCGTTTGCCTTTGAGCTTTGCAGTGTGCATGTGCATGTGCATGTGGACGTGAAACTGATTTTCAAGGCTGATAGGTCCATGGAACCTAAATTGCGAAATGAAAAACGCAGGGCATCACTTCCACGTCTATCCGCAAGGGCTGTGCTACTATAAGTATGCAATGTGGGTTGGCAGTTTTCCTACTAAAAAGTGCTTGGTAATCATGTTGACTGATATAAACAATAAGCTAAGCATGGATAGTAACTATTCACTGACAGTGACACCAGTTGATTTTAACACACCGGCGATTGATCAGTGATTTAAACTTCAAATCAACGTATTCTATATGCTAGAGCAGACTATTCACTTCTGGGAAGTTCTGTATTCTGAAGTGCCGCAATTTGTCAATCTGTCTGCCAAAGTTTAAGGTTGAAAATTAAGACAATTGCACAGAGGGGTGAGCACAACTAATTCACAAGTAGGTATACTTTCATCTATATCCACAAAGTCATTGTGCTGAGGCTGTTTATGTTCGTGTTCGTAAAGTGACGTTGTGAAGCTGTTCTCCACACTCTCGGCTAAATTTTAGATCTTGGCGCTCCCACAACCGTGAGCTGGACCTTCACCGAAGGCGACAGCAACGAGAGATTTGGATTTGCATCTCAATCTCTACAACCAGTACGTAGATTCTCGCCCAACATCCTCTCTGGCACTCTGCTATTCTTTGGCCGCAGAACCTCGCTTGCCATAGCCTGCTGACAGCGATCTGTAGCTCCAACCGGTATCCGCATCCACATCCGAATTCCGACCACAGGTCAAAACCGCAATCATGGATTTGGAAAAGCTGAAGAGAATGCAGGAGAAGCAGCGTGTTGGTATGTGAAATTCCCAAGAAATTCAGGGCATGGCAGGTGTCAGAACTAGCCTGGTGTCTGCTTGCGGCTCCATGACAAAACAGCTAACATTTCCGTAGGGTATGTATCAAATTTCTCATCACTTCGAATATACGATTGGCGAACTACAATTGGAATCTACTCGCCGGAGGAGGGTCGGATTGGAAGATGGAATGCTGACGAAGTTGTATAGTGGAAAGGGAAAGCCAAGAAGAAAGGTCATTCCTAAGCACAAGAGCACCGGCGGAGATGACAAGAAGCTACAAACACAATTGAAGAAGCTTAATGTTCAACCAATCCAAGCAATTGAGGAGGTTAACATGTTCAAGGCCGATGGAAACGTTATCCACTTCGCAGCTCCTAAAGGTAAGAGCTGCTAACCCCCACCGCTTGTTTGCTCGAAGCAAGGAGTGAATGAAGCTCACCAAAACCACAGTCCATGCCGCAGTCCCATCCAACACCTTTGCCATCTACGGCAACGGTGAAGACAAGGAACTCACTGAACTCGTACCCGGTATTCTCAACCAACTCGGCCCCGACTCCCTCGCATCCCTCCGAAAGCTTGCCGAGAGCTACCAATCCATGCAGAAGCAAGAGGGTGGTGAAGGCAAGGATGATGATGATGAGGATGACATTCCAGATCTAGTTGCAGGCGAGACTTTCGAGGATAAGGTTGAATAAGCGATTTCTCATACTTGGCGAATGGAAGGCTGGTTGGGAACGTTTTTTGCATGGGTGCATTAGGGAAAATAGGCAGGAATCTGCGTTATGTTTGGCGATGTGCTGAACAACCAGGTTCTTGGTAGTCCTCGGGCAATTGCTTGTACAAAAAGAACAAAGCAACTATCACGCATTCCCACGACTTAGAAGTTACAATGTGAACGGATGCTAGCAAAGGTAGGTGGGTTCAATCGTGTGTTATGCAGGGGATTTCTAAAGACTAATTATTTGCCTTTGACACTTTACATATGCTGCGCGTGGCATAGAGGCTGATAGAGGCATTGTTTGAAGGTGAGGGTTATGGTTCACCAAAAGAGCACACTTGATCTGACAGAGCCCTTTCAAACTGAGCCATCCTCCAGCGGTGGAAAGCACATTGCCGCGACCCGATTTCTGTATCTAATAACTCTGCAGCTTCGAATTTCCAGGCAGCGGTCCGTTTCATTTCCGAACGCGCTTAATGTTTGATTTTCTTCAAAAACCCAAGATCATGGCGACCAGATACAAACTCCTTCGGCCTTAATTTACCATCTTAGCTATTTGGGTATATTGCATCGTGATTTTAAGGCCCGTGGCGATTGTATCACAACGGCACATGTCACGGAAGGTGCACTGATACGCTGAGAAGCGAAGTTTCGCAGGTGCCAGTTCAGCTGCAATCCGCAGCCTCGTGGGATTCATCAGAACAAGTCTGATTACTTTTGCATTCGCGTTTATTTCATTGCCATTGCATTGCAGTTGTAGAGCAACATACCTTTAGAATGCGACTCATCCATTGTAAAACCGGCAAGCTGTGTGAATTTTTCGGCAATTCAATTCCAACATATGCAATCCTTTCCCACACCTGGGGAGCTGATGAGGTCACATTTCAGGATATGCAAAATGGATTGGAGGCGTGTCAGGATAAGTTGGGATGCAGCAAAATCGTGAAGTGCTGTGAAATTGCAGCTCGCAATGGATTCATGTACGTTTGGGTTGATACTTGCTGCATCGACAAAACAAGCAGCTCGGAACTTTCTGAGGCTATCAATTCCATGTACCGCTGGTATGAAGACGCAGCGGTATGCTATGTCAGCTTCTCTGATGTTCCGTCAAACGAAGATCCATATTCAGAGAATTCTTCCTTCAGAAACAGTCGGTACTTCACTAGGGGATGGACACTTCAGGAACTGATTGCGCCAGTGGATGTTATATTCTTCAGCAATGACTGGAAAGAAATAGGAACCAAGCTAAGCCTGCAAGTGCTTGTCTCACAAATCACGAGAATACCAAGGCAGCTACTGTCTGGTGTGCTAGGCCTTGACGCTTTCAGCATAGCGCAACGAATGTCGCGGGCTTCTAACCGCCGGACCACAAGGTTAGAGGATACTGCCTATTCATTGATGGGATTGTTCGGGGTCAACATGCCCATGATTTACGGAGAAGGGCCACGGGCCTTTGAAAGGTTGCAAAGAGAAATTATAAATGTTTCTGATGACCAGAGCATATTTGCATGGCGACATGGCCAGAGAGAGTCAGGAGGTTACACGGGACTTCTAGCATTATCGCCAGAGAGTTTCGCTATGAGTCAGGATGTGATTCAACGGCCTGCTCAACATTTAAGCCCATTTTCGTGGAGCAATGGTTGCATACAACTCCGCGTACCGCTCCAAAAATTGACTGATCACCTATTCCTGGCCATATTAAACTGCGAGAGGATCCTTGCAAAAGATAAGCCTCTTGCTATTACTCTGATTCGTGTTTCGCGCAGGAGGTCTTGCTTTAAAAGAGCCTTTATACACATCAGGGAAGTAGATTTGCAACAGTCGAACCCTCTCAGGGAGGAAGACATATTTATTAAACAAGCGGGTCTCATGAAAGAATCATACGATACATTAACGCGCGTCAAATACTGTCATAGCTTCTCAATTAAAGGATCATCACTACTACAGCATGGGATCACTGTTGTCGGTACTTATCCTCCAATAAACTTTGAACTGCGAAACCATAACGGAACTGATTTGCTTTCTGAACTTGAGAAGAGTGCCCTTTTCACAATCAGATTTCGAGATTCTAAAGGGGCTTATTTTGACATTACGGTCAAATGGGATGGTCCCCGAGCATCAATCTTTGTTGACGAGCCACAAGACGAGACTATAGAGAACATGCATTGGTCGCTCAGGAATGAACTTCTATACCAGGAAGTCCGCCGAACCCTCTGCAGAAGAGACGAAGTTGGGGTAACGATACGGATCGAGTTTGCTGGAAGGATCTGTCTATTATGGTAAACCGAAAGGTTTGTGATGAGATGAGAGTAGTGGTCTTGGATATCATCCCACTAGACGGAAACACATAGCCTACTCAGTCAAAAAAATCTCATGTCTCACGACTTTGATTTCGTTCCATTCTTGCAATAACACGCACTGAAGTTCCTATCACCAATGCCGGACTTCCCAGATGAGGTTGAGCAGCTTATAAGTATACATAACCATATCTGTAGAAAGCAAGGCCGTACATCTTTGTGAGATCGACGGTGTTACACAGACCCACATATATGCATTGTGCTGAGTTATACTTGCAATCTACAGGGTGAACTTTGCGGATGAAGCATCTCCGTCTTACATATAGCTCCAATGCGACCTGAAATAATATATTGCAGCAAAGTTTACATCTAATGGGCTGTTGAGATGCAACAATGGGACTTTCAACAATAACAGATATTCTCTCAGCAGCCGGGGTCTCTTTAGAACGAGCTAAGTCGGTCCAGGTAATCCTTACGCAATTCACAGCTTTAAGTCCCGAGGAGAAGAAAGGCAGTATCTCAGAGACAGTAAGAAAAGTCTTTCCCCTTGTATTTGGGGATTCCGCAGCTGTTCAACCGTCAGCTCATTATGAGGCTCTCCGTACCTCGGTATGGTACGTTAAGATTATTCTCCTACCTAGCTACCTATTGTGGAAATTAACGCAGTGCTACAGGTCAACAAACTGCTATTTATCCCCGGCAACAATTGTAACTCCATCCAGCGCACATGAAATTTCAATAATCCTCGCTCTGGTCCGATTCCTAGGGGCTACCTTCTCCATTAAAGGAGGTGGCCATCTCCAGAATCCTGGATTTCAGTCCAACAACGGCGGTGTCGTGATTAATTTACATAAATTAAACCAAACCACACTGTCTGAGGACAAGAAAACGGCGAGCATTGGCATGGGTGCAAAATGGATGGATGTTTATGATGCGCTTGGGTCGGAGGGTTTGGCAGTTAGCGGCGCACGTGTCCCGACAGTAGGTGTAGCCGGCTATATTCTTGGGGGAGGGTTGAGCTTTCAGCATAGTGGCAAGGGACTTGCGTGTATGAATGTGGTGGATTACGAGGTGAGTGCTTGCTACATGCCACTGAGACAAGGACCGACGAATGTAGGTTGTGCTTGCGGATAGCTCGATCGTCCATGCAAATTCCAAAGACCATGCGGATCTTTTCTGGGCGCTCAAGGGTGGCTGTTCCAATTTTGGTATGTGCATCAACTCAAGTGTAATTGCATTACTAAAATGAACCAAGGTGTTGTTACAAAGGTCAAAATGACTACAGTTTCCAACAGACTTTGGGCTGCAGGCTGTCTATATAGTCCTGATAAAAATGAGGAAATTCTCGACGCTATTAGTCTTTACCAAGATGCTTCAGAAAAGGACAGTCACTCCTCCATCCTACAATTGGCTTCTAGCGAAGGCACAGTGTTGTTTATGTTCTATGCCGAACCAGTAGAGAAGCCAGATGTCTTTAAAAGCTTTTATGATATTCCGATCATGATGGATATCATTCCAGGGGGGTTAATGACGGTCTCTGAGGTTATGGTTGGTGTCAGAAAATTGCTAAGTCAGACTCCTCTGGCGTGAGTTCCCTCCAGTTCCCCAGAGTGAGGCTAACAACGCTAGTCATGAATTGCGAGTTATGGCCACAAAACCTGATCCACAACTCTACAGAACCCTAGAACAAGTCCGTGTGGAGATTATCGAAGATTTAAAAGACATCGAAAACCATGGCTTTACAACAATCATCCAAACCATCACTTCTGGCGCTGTCAAAATATCTGCTGAGAACAGGAGCCCCATGGGTCATACACCAGTACCACAAACCTGGTATGCTATGATGGCAGAATGGCCGGACCCGTCACACGAAGACCGAATAAGAGCCGCGGCGAAGAAGC
>Ga0247812_10001357_pt1 | contig 13924 bp, 12 predicted proteins | sample UWRJL149409B1_FD_178011 | JGI IMG/M metagenome (GOLD analysis project Ga0247812, IMG submission 178011) | Plant litter microbial communities from Arlington Agricultural Research Station in Wisconsin, United States - UWRJ-L149-409B-1 | ecosystem: Environmental > Terrestrial > Plant litter >...
GCAACTGTCCGACGGTGCTTCGATGACCCTGGTGATGAGCCTGGAAAAAGCCCTGCAACTGGGCCTTAAACCCAAGGCGTTCTTCCGTGGTTTTACGGTGGCCGGTTGTGAGCCGGATGAAATGGGCATCGGCCCGGTATTCTCGGTGCCCAAGCTGCTCAAGGCCAAAGGTCTGCAAGTCGCTGATATAGATCTGTGGGAACTCAACGAAGCCTTTGCCTCGCAATGCCTGTACAGCCGTAACCGCCTGGAAATCGACAACGAAAAGTACAACGTCAACGGCGGCTCGATCTCCATCGGCCATCCGTTCGGCATGACTGGCTCACGCCAGGTCGGGCACCTGGTGCGCGAACTGCAGCGCCGCAACCTGCGCTACGGCATCGTGACCATGTGCGTGGGCGGTGGCATGGGCGCCAGCGGGTTGTTCGAAGCGGTGCGTTGAACCGAGCGACCCATACAGTCTTATTAGCGGCTAGTGCGCAACTGTCCCTGTGTGATGCCGGCGTGGAAGCCTAGAATGGGCTTTTCTCGCCGTCTTGCTCTGGGGTTTGCATGCACATTTCGTCCGGTCGCTGGGTCTATGGTCTGTTCCTGGCCCTGCTGACCGCTTTTTTATGGGGCATCCTGCCGATCAAGCTCAAGCAGGTGCTGCTGGTGATGGACCCGGTCACGGTGACCTGGTTTCGCCTGCTGGTTTCCGGTGGGTGCCTGTTTGCCTACCTAGCCGCCACCCGGCGCCTGCCAAGCCGCAAGGCCCTAGGCCCCAAAGGCGGCTGGCTGGTGCTGATGGCTGTGCTCGGGCTGGTGGGGAACTACGTGCTGTACCTCATGGGCCTGAATCTATTGAGCCCCGGCACTGCGCAACTGGTGGTGCAGGTGGGCCCGATCCTGTTGCTGATCGGCAGTGTGTTGATATTCAAGGAGCGTTTCAGCCTGGGGCAGGGGATTGGCCTGCTGGTGCTGATGCTCGGCTTCGGGCTGTTTTTCAATCAACGCCTGAGCGAGTTGCTGACGTCCTTGAGTGACTACACCGCCGGGGTGCTCCTGATTTTGTTGGCTTCCACCGTGTGGACCTTCTATGCGCTGGGGCAAAAACAATTGCTGACAGTGTGGAATTCGCTACAGGTGATGATGGTGATCTACCTGTTTTGCGCCCTGTTGCTCACGCCGTGGGTGCATCCACTGGAGGCGCTGCAGTTGAGCCCGCTGCAAGGCTGGCTGCTACTGGCGTGCTGCCTCAATACCCTGGTTGCCTATGGCGCGTTTGCCGAGGCGCTGGCCCATTGGGAAGCCTCACGGGTCAGTGCAACGCTGGCGATCACCCCGTTGGTGACTTTTGCGGCAGTGGCGTTGGCGGCCTGGTTATGGCCTGAGTATGTGCAGGCCGAGCAGATCAATGGCCTGGCGTATGGCGGCGCGTTGCTGGTGGTGCTGGGGTCGGCGCTGGTGGCATTGGGGCCGTCGCTGATTGCCGGGCTCAGGGCTCGGCGGATGCGGGCGGCGGTGACGCGGATCAGTTGAAAAAATGCGGCGTACTTTAGGGCATCGCGAGCAGGCTCGCTCACACAGGGATTGTGTATAACCTGCGCAAGCGTGCCAACTGGCTGCTTCAGCCCTGCTTGCCTGCCTCCAGCATGTTTTCCGGGCGCACCCAGGCATCGAACTGCTCGTCTGTCAGGTAGCCCAACTGCAACGCCGCCTCACGCAGGGTTAACCCCTCGCTGTAGGCTTTCTTGGCGATTTCCGCCGACTTGTCATAACCGATGTGCGGGTTCAGCGCGGTCACCAGCATCAAGCCTCGTTCCAGGTGAGCGGCCATTTGCCCGGCATCCGGTTCCAGGCCGGCGATGCAGTGCAACTGGAAGTTGCTGCAGCCGTCGGCGAGCAAGCGGATCGATTGCAACAGGTTGTGGATGATCACGGGCTTGAACACGTTCAACTGCAGGTGACCTTGGCTCGCGGCGAAGCCGATCGCCACGTCGTTCCCTAGCACTTGGCAGGCCAGCATCGACAGGGCTTCGCACTGGGTCGGGTTGACCTTGCCGGGCATGATCGAACTGCCTGGCTCGTTGGCCGGCAGCCTGACCTCGGCGAAACCGGCGCGCGGCCCGGAGCCGAGCAGGCGCAAGTCGTTGGCGAGTTTCATCAGGGTCACGGCGAGGGTTTTCAGGGCGCCGGACAGGGTGGTCAGCGGCTCATGACCGGCCAGCGCGGCGAACTTGTTCGGTGCGGTGACAAACGGCAGGCCGGAGAGGGCGGCGAGCTCCGCGGCAATCGCTTCGCCAAAGCCATGGGGCGAGTTGAGCCCGGTACCGACGGCGGTCCCGCCCTGGGCCAGTTCGCAGACGGCCGGCAAGGCGCTGCGGATGGCTCGCTCGGCGTAGTCGAGCTGGGCAATGAAGGCGGACATCTCCTGGCCGAAGGTGATCGGCGTGGCGTCCATCAGATGGGTGCGCCCGGTCTTCACCAGCTTCATGTGGCGCGCCGCCAGCTCGGCGAGACCGCCGGACAGTTCGTTGATCGACGGCAGCAGTTGCTGTTGCACGGCCTGCACCGTGGCGATGTGCATGGCCGTGGGGAAACAGTCGTTGGAGCTCTGCGAGCGATTGACGTGGTCGTTCGGGTGCACCGGCGCCTTGCCGCCACGCGGGTTGCCGGCCAGTTCGTTGGCACGCCCGGCAATCACCTCGTTGACGTTCATGTTGCTCTGGGTGCCGCTGCCGGTTTGCCAGACCACCAGGGGGAACTGCTCATCGTGCTCGCCGTCGAGCACTTCGTCGGCAGCCTGTTCGATCAGCCGGGCAATATCGGCCGGCAGGTCACCATTACGATCATTGACCCGGGCCGCCGCTTTCTTGATCAGCGCCAGGGCGTGCAGCACCGCCAGTGGCATGCGTTCGCTACCAATCGCGAAATTGATCAGCGAGCGTTGGGTCTGCGCGCCCCAGTAGGCGTCATCCGGGACTTCAACCTGGCCAAGGCTGTCGGTTTCAATACGGCTCATGGGTCACATTCCTTCAGGGTTGATAGCGAAGTTTAGGTGCTGAATGTCGCTGGGGGTTCCATCAGTCGATTTTTCTACCGTTCGGTTGCTGCAAATCAGGCCCGGCAAGGGGGAGGGGTTGAGCGCACGCGTTTTTTAGGCGCAGAATGGCTCCCCTTGGGGTTTTACCTCGCCAGCTAGAAAAGGAAACTCGATGACCCGTCTTCGTGCCATCTGTACCGCGGTTGCCCTGGTCTGCGCCAGCGGCCAGGCCTTCGCCGATACCGCCAGCCACAATGCCAGCGCCGAGGCTTTCCTGACCCTGGCGCATGCCGACAAGCTGGGTACCCCGGTGTACATGCAGGTGCAGCAGATGTTTGCCCAGCGCTTTGCCCAGACCAAGGCCCCGGAGTCGAAAAAAGCCCTGCTGGAAACCTACCAGGCCAAGGCCAACGCCGCGCTGGACCAGGCCATTGGCTGGAACAAGCTCAAGCCGGACATGGTCAAGCTGTACACCAGCAACTTCAGCGAATCAGAACTCAAGGACCTGGTCGCGTTCTACCAGTCGCCCCTGGGCAAAAAAGTCCTGGAAAAAATGCCTCAGCTGACTCAGCAGTCGGCGCAGATGACCCAGGCCAAACTGGAAAGCGCGGTACCGGTGGTCAACAAGCTGCTGGCCGACATGACCAACGAACTTGATCCAAAAGCCGCGGCAGCCGCCAAGAAAAAGCCCTGACCGGAGCCCGTGATGACCATGCAACATCGTATTGAGACGACGCTGAACGCGTTGCTACCCGTGCACCTGGATGTGCTGGACGAAAGCCACATGCACAGCCGCGGGTTGCAGACCCACTTCAAGGCGGTTGTGGTCAGCGAACAGTTCGCCGGGCTCAACAGCGTCAAACGCCACCAGAAGGTCTACGCCACGCTGGGCGACCTGATGGGTGAGTTTCACGCGTTGGCGCTGCACACCTATACCCCCGAGGAATGGGCCAAGACGGGCGCCGCGCCTGCCTCGCCGACTTGTGCCGGCGGCAGCAAGCACTGATCGCCTACAGGCCAGCTGATTTTTGTTAGACTACGCAGCGCGCCGCTTATGCCGGCGCGTTTTTTTTCGCATCCGGTTCACCCTTTACGAGGGTAGCCACCTGGAGAAATACCCATGACACAACAGATTGTCGTGGCGGCACTGTATAAGTTCGTCACCCTGGAAGATTACGTTGCACTGCGCGAGCCCCTGCTGCAGGCGATGGTCGACAACGGCATCAAAGGCACCCTGCTGATTGCCGAGGAAGGCATCAACGGCACGGTTTCCGGTAGCCGCGAAGGCATCGACGGCCTGATGGCCTGGCTCAAGAACGACCCGCGCATGGACGATATCGACCACAAGGAATCGTACTGCGACGATCAGCCGTTCTATCGCACCAAGGTCAAGCTCAAGAAAGAAATCGTGACCCTGGGCGTCGAAGGCGTCGACCCGAACAAGAAAGTCGGCACCTATGTCGAGCCGCAGGACTGGAACGCCTTGATCAGCGACCCGCAAGTGCTGTTGATCGATACCCGTAATGACTACGAGGTCTCGATTGGCACCTTTGAAGGGGCGATCGACCCGAAGACCACCAGTTTTCGCGAATTTCCCGACTACATCAAAGCCAACTTCGATCCGGCCAAGCACAAGAAGGTCGCGATGTTCTGCACCGGCGGCATTCGCTGCGAGAAGGCTTCGAGCTATATGCTCAGCCAGGGCTTCGATGAGGTCTTCCACCTCAAGGGCGGAATCCTCAAGTACCTCGAAGAGGTGCCGCAGGAAGAAACCAAATGGCAGGGCGACTGTTTTGTATTCGATAACCGGGTCACCGTTCGCCACGACTTGAGCGAAGGCGACTACGATCAATGTCATGCCTGTCGCACCCCCGTCAGCGTAGAAGACCGCGCATCCGAGCATTTTGTGGCTGGCATCAGTTGCCCCCATTGCTGGGATAAGCTGAGCGAGAAAACCCGTCGCAGTGCGATCGACCGGCAAAAGCAGATCGAATTGGCCAAGGCGCGCAACCAGCCGCACCCGATTGGTTACAACTACAAGCAATCCAGCACCGAGGCCTGAACCATGACCGCGCGCCTGCTCTATGTAATGGACCCGATGTGTTCCTGGTGCTGGGGGTTCGCTCCGGTGGCCGAGGCATTGGCCTTGCAGGCGCAGGCCGCCGGCGTGGACGTGCACCTGGTGGTCGGTGGATTGCGCACGGGCAGTGGCGCGGCGCTGGAGCCGACTACCCGACGCTACATTCTTGAACACTGGCAGGCCGTCAACGACGCCACTGGCCAACCATTCAAGCTCGACGGTGCGCTGCCCGAAGGTTTTGTCTACGACACCGAGCCCGCCTGCCGCGCGCTGGTCACGGCCCGCAGCCTGGCACCGGATTGCGCCTGGCAGTTGCTCAAGCTGATCCAGCAGGCTTTTTATGCACAGGGGCGCGATGTGACCCATGCCAGCGTGCTGGTGGAGTTGGCCGAGCAAGCGGGCTTGCCGCGAATCGAATTCGCCGCAGCCTTCGACCGTGCCGACCAGCACGCCGCCACGGCGGCGGATTTCACCTGGGTCCAGGACCTGGGGATTGCCGGCTTCCCGACCTTGTTGGCCGAGCGTAACGGTCAACTGGCCTTGTTGACCAATGGCTACCAACCACTTAGCGAGCTGTCCCCGTTGCTCGGCCGCTGGCTGGAGCGTGCCGCCTGTGTATGACCAGCCTGACGCTGGACAGCCACCGGAGCGAGTCGATCGGCTGAGTTGGGCACACATCCGTCGCCTGGCACTGCGGCATAAAAAAGCCTTGTGGATCGCCAATGGCGTCGCCGTTCTGGCGACTCTGTGCAGCGTGCCGATTCCCTTGCTGCTGCCGTTGCTGGTGGATGAGGTGTTGCTGGGCAATGGTGATGCGGCGCTGAAGGTGATGAACCACGCGCTGCCCCAGGCCTGGCAAAGCGCCGCCGGTTATATCGGCCTGATGCTGCTGATCACCCTGACCCTGCGGTGTGCGGCATTGTTGTTCAACGTGGTGCAGGCTCGGCTGTTTGCCGGTTTGGCCAAAGACATTGTGTATCGCATTCGCCTGCGGCTGATCGAGCGCCTCAAGTGCATTTCCCTGGGCGAGTACGAAAGCCTGGGCAGCGGCACGGTCACCACCCACCTGGTCACCGACCTGGACACGGTCGACAAGTTTGTCGGCGAGACTCTCAGCCGGTTCCTCGTGGCCATGCTCACGCTGGTGGGCACGGCGGCGATCCTGGTCTGGATGCACTGGCAGCTGGCACTGCTGATTCTGCTGTTCAACCCACTGGTGATCTACGCCACGGTGCAGTTGGGCAAGCGGGTCAAGCACCTGAAGAAGCTGGAGAACGACAGCACCTCGCGGTTCACCCAGGCGCTGACCGAGACCCTGGACGCGATTCAGGAAATCCGTGCCGGCAACCGCCAGGGCTTTTTCCTCGGTCGTCTTGGCGCGCGCGCCCGGGACGTGCGCAACTATGCGGTCAACTCCCAGTGGAAAACCGATGCGTCGAGCCGCGCCAGTGGCTTGCTGTTCCAGTTCGGCATCGACATCTTTCGTGCCGCAGCGATGCTCACCGTGTTGTTCTCCGACCTGTCCATCGGGCAGATGCTGGCGGTGTTCAGCTACCTGTGGTTCATGATCGGTCCGGTCGAACAACTGCTGAATCTGCAATACGCCTATTACGCCGCCGGCGGTGCCTTGACGCGGATCAATGAGCTGTTGTCGCGCGCCGACGAGCCGCAGTACCCGGGAGGGATCGATCCGTTCAAGGGACGCGAGACAGTCGGTATCGAAGTGCAAGGCCTGAGTTTCAGCTATGGCGACGAGCCGGTGCTGGACCAGATGAACCTGTCCATCGCGCCCGGAGAAAAAGTCGCCATTGTCGGGGCCAGTGGTGGCGGTAAAAGCACCTTGGTGCAATTGCTCCTGGGGCTTTATACCCCCCAGGGCGGCGAAATCCGTTTTGGCGGTGTCACCCAGCACGACATTGGCCTGGAAACCATCCGCGAGCATGTCGCGGTGGTGCTGCAGCACCCGGCGCTGTTCAACGACAGCATTCGGGCCAACCTGACCATGGGCCGTGAGCGCAGTGACGAAGCCTGCTGGCAGGCCCTGCAGATCGCCCAACTCGATGCCACGGTCAAGGGCTTGCCCCAGGGGCTGGACAGTATTGTCGGGCGTTCCGGTGTGCGTTTGTCCGGTGGTCAGCGCCAACGCCTGGCGATTGCCCGGATGGTGCTCGCCGAACCCAAGGTGGTGATTCTCGACGAAGCCACCTCGGCGCTCGATGCCGCCACCGAGTACAACCTGCACCTGGCGCTGGCGCGGTTTCTCAGTGGGCGGACCACCTTGATCATTGCCCACCGCCTCTCGGCGGTGAAGCAGGCCGACCGGGTGTTGGTGTTCGATAGCGGGCAGGTTGCCGAGGATGGCGACCATCAGCAACTGATCGCGGAGGGTGGTTTGTACGCCAAGCTGTACGGTCATTTGCAACAGCACTGAAGGCGGCCGGCACTTACTTCCAGGCCACTTCCAATGCATTGGGGTTGCCGTCAACAGCAAACTGCTTCATCACGTATGAGCATTAAAAATGTCGCGGCTTGCCGGGAGTGAGATCGCCTCCTAGGCTAGCTGTAACGATTTCGGCTGCACGTCGATCAAGCAGCGTTAACGCAAGGGACCTCATGAAGCAAAAAAGGACGCTCGGGACACCTCGGCTGCTGGGCATCGTCTGGCCGTTTATTGCCGTCGTCCTATTTCAGGCCCTGCTCGGTGGTGTCAGCCTCTATACGCTGTCGGCGGTTCGCGGCTATGTGGCCGGCGAGAGCCTGTGGTCCAAGAGCCAGAAAGACGCGATCTACTACCTCAATCTCTACGCTGACAACCGCGACGAATCTATCTTTCGAAAATACCAGCAGGCCATGACGGTGCCGGAAGGTGGCCATGAACTGCGGGTTGCACTGGACCGCGAGCCGCCGGACCTGGAGGCGGCCCGACTAGGCATTCTCAAGGGGGGTAATCACCCGGACGACGTACCGAGCCTGATCTGGCTGTACTTGAATTTTCGCCATTTCAGCTATCTGCAAATCGCTATCGATCGTTGGATTGAGGGTGATGCGTATCTGGTCCAGCTGGACACTGTTGCCCGGGACATGCACGAGCGCATCAGCCGCAACCAGGCCACCGAAGCGGACATGGCGCGGTGGAAAGCGCGGATATTTGCCATCAATGAAGGTGTAACCCCCGCCGCCAAGGCCTTCAGCGATGCGCTGGGCGAGGGCTCGCGGGTGATTTTGCGCTGGTTGCTGTACACCAACCTGGCAACCGCGCTCGGTCTGATTGTCCTGGCCTTGCTGCGGACCCACAAATTGCTCGCGCAGCGCCACGCTTTTGCCGATGCCTTGCAGCTGGAAAAAGAGCGCGCGCAAATTACCTTGCAGTCGATTGGCGACGCCGTGATCACCACCGATGTCGAGGGCGCCATTGCTTACATGAACCCGGCGGCCGAAGCACTGACCCACTGGAAGGCTGGACAGGCCGTCGGCCTGCCGCTGGCGGAGTTGTTCAATCTGCTGGATGAGAACGCCCAGGCCGACGGCTTCACCCTGATCGAGCACATTCTCAGCGGTCAGCTCAGTGGCAGCAGCGAACACGCCAAGCTGATCCAGCGTCTGGACGGCAGTACGGTGTCGGTGACCCTGGTCGGGTCGCCGATTCACACGGCGGGCAAGGTCAGTGGCACGGTGCTGGTGTTGCATGACATGACCCAGGAGCGGCAATACATCGCCAACCTTTCCTGGCAGGCGACCCACGACGCCTTGACCGGCCTGGCCAACCGTCGCGAATTCGAATTTCGCCTGGAGCAGGCGCTGCATAACCTGACACGCCAACCTGGGCGACATGCGCTGATGTTCCTCGACCTCGATCAATTCAAGCTGGTCAATGACACCTGTGGACATGCTGCCGGCGATGAGTTGCTGCGACACATCTGTGCCTTGCTGCAGTCTGGATTGCGCGAGGGTGACACCCTGGCTCGGCTGGGGGGGGACGAGTTCGGCATTCTCCTGGAGAACTGCTCGCCGGAGTCCTCGGAGAAAATCGCCGAGACCCTGCGCCAGACCGTGCAAAACCTGCATTTTGTCTGGAAAGGCCGGCCATTCGTGACCACTGTCAGTATCGGCCTGGTGCACGTCGCGCAGAATCCGGCGACCCTGGAAGCCTTGCTGCGGGCGGCGGACATGGCGTGCTACATGGCCAAGGAGAAGGGCCGTAACCGCGTGCAGCTGTACCATGTCGACGATTCCGAGTTGTCGCTGCGCTTTGGCGAAATGGCTTGGGTGCAGCGCTTGCACATGGCCCTTGAAGAAAATCGCTTCTGTTTGTACTCCCAGGAAATCGCCACCTTGGGGCACGTCGATACAGGCGGTGGGCATGTCGAAATTCTTCTACGACTGCATGACGAAGCCGGGCGAATGATATTGCCCAGTTCTTTTATTCCCGCCGCCGAACGTTATGGCTTGATGACTTCCCTGGATCGCTGGGTGGTCGAGAATGTATTCAAGATAATTGCCCAGTGTATGGCCCGACAACATGAAGGGCCGATGGCGATGTGTGCGATTAATCTGTCAGGCATTACTATTGGTGATGATGAATTTTTAATCTTCTTGCGTCAGCAGTTTGTTATTCACGGTATTCCGCCTGAAATGATTTGTTTTGAAATTACTGAAACCAGTGCAATTTCAAATTTATCCAGTGCAATTAAATTTATTAATGAACTCAAAGGCTTGGGTTGCTACTTTTCTCTAGATGATTTTTGTGCCGGAATGTCATCGTTCGCGTATCTGAAACACTTACCTGTAGACTTTCTAAAGATCGACGGAAGTTTCGTCAGGGATATGCTGGACGACCCGATTAACCGCGCAATGGTCGAAGTGATCAACCACATTGGTCATGTCATGGGTAAGCGCACGATTGCCGAATTTGTTGAAACCCCGCAGATCGAGCAGGCCTTGCTGGAAATCGGCGTGGATTATGCGCAGGGTTACAACATTGAACGTCCGCAGTTGTTTACCACTGACAGCCTGCTCTGTCGGCCGAGTCGACCTCGGCCATTGTTGTTCAAGGCGCCCGGTACGTTCCGTTGAAGTTGTCTGTCGATCCCTAACCATCACAATCAAAAGGAGTGCGACAGTGATCGATACATTCAACAGAACCGGCCCGCTTATGGAAGCTGCTAGTTATCCTGCCTGGGCTCAGCAATTGATTCAGGCGTGCAGCGAGAGCAAGCGTCGGGTTGTCGAACATGAACTTTACCTGCGTATGCGCGACAACCAACTCAGCGCCAGGACCATGCGCCAATACTTGATTGGTGGCTGGCCGGTGGTGGAACAATTTGCGCTGTATATGGCGCAGAACCTGACCAAGACCCGCTTTGCCCGGCACCCGGGCGAAGACATGGCACGCCGCTGGTTGATGCGCAATATCCGGGTAGAACTCAATCATGCCGACTATTGGCTGCATTGGAGTCGTGCCCATGGCGTGAGTCTGGAAGATTTGCAGGCGCAACAAGTGGCGCCCGAGCTGCATGCGCTGAGTCATTGGTGCTGGCATACCAGTTCGTCCGACTCGTTGATCGTGGCCATCGCCGCCACCAACTATGCGATCGAGGGAGCGACGGGGGAGTGGGCGGCGCTGGTCTGTTCCAACGGGATCTATGCGGCGTCATTTGCCGATGAGGAACGCAAACGCGCCATGAAGTGGCTGAAAATGCACGCGCAGTACGATGATGCTCATCCTTGGGAGGCGCTGGAGATCATCTGCACGCTCGCCGGCCAAAACCCCAGCAAGGCGCTGCAGGAAGAGCTGCGCCTAGCCGTGTGCAAAAGCTACGACTATATGTACCTGTTCCTGGAGCGCTGCCTGCAACTGGAGTACGTCCACAAGCCCAGCGTAGTCCGTGGGCGAATGGCGATGGCGGAAGGCTGACGGCGCGGCTCCTGCAGCAGCTGGCGCAGCCTGCGTTGGGTTGCGCAGCGACCCCCGACATTCTCAAGCAGGGTGTCGGGGGATTATCCCGCCATCGCCAGGCGATTACGCCCCTCGCGCTTGGCCACGTACAGCGCGCTGTCAGCGCGGCGCAGCAGGCTTTCGGCCGATTCTGCGGGGAGCAGGGTCGAGCAGCCGAGGCTGACGGTCAGCTCGATCAGCTTGCCCTCAACCCGATAATCCTCCACCTGTGCGCTGTATCGCAGGCGTTCGCCGACCATGGCCGCAGCTTCGCGGCTGGTATTGGACAGCAGGATCAAAAACTCCTCGCCACCGAAACGAAACACCATGTCGACGTTGCGCAGTTGGTTCTTGATCGACGTGGCGACGGCCTTGAGCACCTGGTCGCCAGCAGCGTGGCCGTGGCTGTCATTGACGCGTTTGAAGTGGTCGATATCCAGCATCAGCAGGGACAAAGGCTGCTGGTGACGTCGGGCCATGTGGATTTCCCGTTCCAGGGTCTGATCCATGGCGATACGGTTACCGGTACCGGTCAGGGGGTCACGCAGTGCGCTTTGAGTCGCCGCTCGATACAGCAGGGCGTTGCGCATGGGGAACAACAAGGGCACCAGCAGGGCTTCGAGGTTGGCCTGCTCCTGCTCGCTGAAGCGTTGATTGCGCCGGAACACCAGTTCACCCAGGTGTTCACCCTGATGGCTGAGGCTGTAGCTCACCGAGTGATGGCCGCGCTGGCCGAGCTCCAGGCGCAACTCGCTGGACTCGTGCCGATAGTGCAGGGCGTCCAGCGGAACCAGGCGCTGAACTTCGCGAAAAAACAGGCCGAGGATACGTTGCGGTTCCAGGCTGGTTTGCAATTGCAGGCCCATTTGCTGGCGCAACTGGCTCAGGCTCGCAGGGCGTTCCACAAGGGGCGGGATCTGGCCAAAACCCAGGCGTTGCAATTTGGCGCTATCAAAATCAATTGCGTGGGTCTGGGTCGGAGATTTCATATGGCGTGCGCCCCCAAGCAGGAATGCTGTCTGACAAGCTGGGTTACAGCGTGTTTGGTGCAGATTTAGAGCGAAATGCGTGCCATCGGTTCATTTTCTGGAAAAGCCGATTGCAATCAGATGCTTGGGGCACCCAGCCGGGTATGCCAGCGAGCAATATGACGGTTGTTTGACTAAGCATAGCAGAATAGTGGCACCGCCTGGCTCATGCCGCGGCGGGAAGCCGTCGCGGCATGCTGGGGGCGAGCTTACTGGGCGTCGAACGCCTGGCCGTTGATGCCGCTGCTATCCGGCCCCATGAGGTACAGGTAGACCGGCATGATCTCTTCCGGGGTCGGGTTGTTGTTCGGGTTTTCCCCGGGGTAGGCCTGGGCACGCATGCTGGTGCGGGTGGCGCCCGGGTTGATGCTGTTGGAGCGGATCGGTGCGACGGTGTCGACTTCATCGGCCAGGGTCTGCATCAAGCCCTCGGTGGCGAACTTCGATACGCCATAAGCACCCCAATAGGCACGGCCCTTGCGGCCCACGCTGCTGGACGTGAAGATCACCGAGGCGTCCTTGGACAGCTTGAGCAGGGGTAGCAGGGTGCTGGTGAGCATGAACATGGCGTTGACGTTGACTTGCATCACGCGCATGAAGTTTTCGCCGGACAGTTGCTCGATCGGCGTGCGTGGACCAATGATCGAGGCGTTGTGCAGCAGGCCGTCAAGGTGCCCGAACTCAGTCTCGATCATTGCCGCCAACTCGTCGTACTGGTGCGGCAGAGCGGTTTCCAGGTTGAACGGGATCACCGCCGGTTGAGGGTGGCCCGCAGCTTCGATTTCGTCGTAGACCTGGGTCAGGTTGGCTTCGGTCTTGCCCAGCAACAGCACGGTGGCGCCGTGAGCTGCGTAGGTTTTCGCGGCGGCTGCACCGATCCCGCGGCCGGCACCGGTGACCAGGATGACCCGGTCCTTGAGCAATTCAGGACGAGCGGAGTAATCAAACATAAAAAACCTCTACAAAAATTCTTCAGGTCAGGCGCAATCCCTGCGGGGGCGCCGGTGCGGCTACCGCCAGCAGATGTTGTGCGTGACTGCTTAGCAACTGCACAACGCGCTATCGAGCACCTTGCGCAACTCCAGCGGATGATCCACTACCACGTCCGCACCCCAGTGCCGCGGGTTGTCGTCTGGGTGAATGTAGCCGTAGGTGACCGCGGCGGTGCGGGTGCCGGCATCGCGTCCGGACTCGATGTCGCGCAGGTCGTCGCCGACGAACAGGACGCTGGCCGGGTCGAGGTCGAGCATCTTGCACGCGAGGATCAGCGGTTCCGGGTCTGGCTTGCTGTTCTTTACGTGATCCGGGCAGATCAGTAGGGCCGAGCGCTCGGCCAGCCCCAGTTGTTGCATGATCGGCTCGGCAAAACGCAGCGGCTTGTTGGTCACTACGCCCCAGATCAGATTGGCCTTCTCGATGTCGGCCAGCAGTTCAGCCATACCGTCGAACAGTTTGCTGTGGACCGCGCAGCCCTTGAGGTAGCGCTCGAGGAACTCCAGGCGTAGTTCCTCGAAGCCTGGCGCCTGCGGGTCCAGCATGAAGGTCGCGGCGACCATGGCCTTGGCCCCGCCGGAAATCTCGTCGCGGATGCGTTTGTCCGGGATCGCTGGCAGCCCGCGCTCGGCGAGCATGTCCTGGCAGATGGCGATGAAGTCCGGCGCGGTGTCGAGCAGGGTGCCGTCCATGTCGAAGAGAACTGCTCTGATTGCCATGGGCTTACTCCTCGCGCAGGGTCTGGATCATGTAGTTGACGTCAACGTCGCTGGCCAGCTTGTAGTGCTTGGTCAGCGGGTTGTAGGTCAGGCCGATGATGTCCTTGACGGTCAGGCCGGCTGCACGGCTCCAGGCGCCCAGTT
>Ga0247812_10001358_pt1 | contig 13921 bp, 10 predicted proteins | sample UWRJL149409B1_FD_178011 | JGI IMG/M metagenome (GOLD analysis project Ga0247812, IMG submission 178011) | Plant litter microbial communities from Arlington Agricultural Research Station in Wisconsin, United States - UWRJ-L149-409B-1 | ecosystem: Environmental > Terrestrial > Plant litter >...
TTTGAAGCAGTTGAATCTTTATCAACTGTAAAATAACCCAAACGCTGAAACTGGAATTTATCTTCATTTTGAGCTGTAGCCAAACTTGGTTCAACAAATCCTTTTACAATTTCCAAAGAATTTGGATTCACAAAATCTAAGAAATTTTTGTCTTTATAACTGTCCGGCGCTTCATCTGTAAACAAACGATCATACAAACGAACTTCTGCTTCAACTGCATGTTGAATTGAAACCCAATGTAATGTTCCCGACACTTTTCTTTGGCTTGCTTCTGTTCCGCTTCCGCTTAAAGAATCGGTATCATAAGTCACATGAATTTCGGTAATATTTCCTGCTGCATCTTTTATAACAGATTCACCTTTAATAATATAAGCATTTTTAAGACGCACTTCTTTTCCTAAAGTCAAACGGAAAAACTTCGCCGGAGCTTCTTCTAAAAAGTCTTCTCTTTCGATGTATAATTCACGTGAAAAAGGTACTTTTCTGAAACCTGCATTTTCATCTTCCTGGTTATTTTCAGCTTCCAGCCACTCCTCTTTTCCTTCCGGATAATTTGTAATGATCAATTTTACAGGATCTAAAACAGCCATTACACGAGGTGCAATTTTGTTTAAATCTTCACGAATACAGAATTCTAAAACCGATACATTGATCAAATTATCACGTTTTGCAATACCAATTGTATTGGCAAAGTTACGTAATGAAGCAGCTGTATAACCGCGTCTTCTTAACCCTGAAATAGTTGACATTCTTGGATCATCCCAACCGTTAACATGCTTTTCCTTAACGAGTTGCTGTAATTTTCTTTTACTAACAACAGTATGTGATAAGTTACGTCTTGCAAATTCCCTTTGCTTTGGACGGATCTGATTTTCATCAATAATCTGGTCTAAAAACCAATCGTATAATTCACGGTGTGGCAAAAATTCAAGTGTACAAAAGGAGTGTGAGATTTCTTCTAAATAATCACTTTGTCCGTGTGCCCAATCGTACATTGGATATATTTTCCAGGTATCTCCAGTTCTGTGATGATGCCTGTGCAAAATCCTGTACATAATCGGATCACGCATCAGCATGTTAGTCGATTTCATGTCAATTTTAGCACGGAGAATATGAGTTCCGGCCTCAAATTCACCGCTTTTCATTCTTTCGAATAACTCTAAATTTTCTTCAATTGAACGATTTCTGTACGGACTATCCGTTCCAACAGTCGAAGGAGTTCCTTTTTGAGCCGCCATATCTTCAGAAGACTGGCTATCCACATAGGCTTTATCTTTTTTAATTAATAAAACAGCCCAATCATATAATTGTTGAAAATAATCAGAAGCGTAACGCTCTTCTGCCCAGGTAAAACCCAGCCATTCGACGTCTTTTTTAATGGCGTCAACAAATTCCTGTTCTTCTTTTTCAGGGTTGGTATCATCAAAACGTAAATTTACAGGAGACTGATAATCAATTCCCAAACCAAAATTCAATGCAATAGAACTGGCGTGTCCAATGTGTAAATAACCATTTGGTTCCGGTGGAAAACGAAAACGTAATTTAGAATTTGAAAGACCTGATTTCAGATCTTCCTCTATGATTTGTTCAATAAAATTGAGTGATTTATCTTCTGATGCCATTATTTATAGTAATTTTAGCAAAGATAAAAAAAAGGTTTCAGGTTTCAGGTTTAAAGTTACTTAAGTGGCGTTAAACCTATAACTTTAAACTTTTAAACACTATTAAAATGGGAGTTATAAAACTAAAAAATATCCGCACTTTCTCCTACCACGGATGTTTGATTGAAGAAGGAAAAATAGGATCTGATTATACTGTCGATCTAAAAATTATAACTAATTTACAAAAATCGGCAGAATCTGATCATTTGGCAGACACTGTTGATTATGTACATTTGAACAAGATTGTTACTGAAGAAATGGCTATCCGTTCACATTTATTAGAACATGTGGCCAAAAGAATCAATATTCGTGTATTAGCTGAAATTGAAATGATTGAAAAAACTACGGTTTGGGTTTCTAAAATAAATCCTCCTATAGGCGGTGATGTTGAATCAGTTACCATAAAAATGACGGAAATCAGAAAGTAATTCTTACCATTAAAAATGTAATTTTTTAAAATAGTTACTTTTAATCTTTTGAAATTTAAAGATTTTAGTTACTTTTGCCATCCGTTCAAGCAATGGCGTCGTGGCCGAGCGGCTAGGCTGGGCTCTGCAAAAGCTCCTACTCCGGTTCGAATCCGGACGATGCCTCTAAAACCTTCAAGGAAACTTGGAGGTTTTTTTTATGTGTAATTTTTAGAAAAAATTAGATAAAAATTAAAGTTCGAATCCGGACGATCCTCTAAAACCTTCAATTTTTCTTGAAGGTTTTTTTATGTGTAATTTTTAGAAAAAATTAGATAAGAATTAAAATTCGAATCCGGACGATACTGCTAAAATTTCAAGGAAACTTGGAGTTTTTTTATGTTTAATTTTTTCTCTATTTTGTCATTCTGAGGAACGAAGAATCTCAGTAAGTAGCTCGACAAAGATGGAATTGCCACGAAAATTCCTCCTTCGTCTGAATGAAAAAATAACTGTAAACTACTTATAAATCATTTAAAATTATCACAATCTTGTCATTCTGAGGAACAAAGAATCTCCGCAAATAACTCTACAAAGATTGATAAACCTGATGGATAATTGCCACGAAGATTCCTCCTTCGTCTGAATGACAAACTAGGTGCTTAAACTAATTATAAAATAAAAAAACCTCTGAAATACAGAGGTTTAAATTTAAATTTTATATTATTACAAACTACTTCTCAATCTTCTCAAAAGCATTTTTCATCATTTCTTTTTCTCCAGGAAACCATCCCTGCGTTATTAACACTAATCCAAAAATCATCAAAACAATACTGATGCCTTTTTTTATTTTGATAATATTAGTTGGTGTCATTTTAGTTTTTAATTGTTTAGCTAACAATATTTTAAGACAATCTACTAACAAATAAGTAACGATAACTGAAGTAAAAAAAGTGATCATTCTGGAGTTTTGCATTTCTAATTTTGGTCCAACGGAAATGATAACCGCCAACCAGAAACCAAGAACTCCAATGTTAATAACATTCAGTAAAAAGCCTTTTATAAACAAGCTTCCGTAGTTTCTTTTGATGATGTCACGATCGATTTCCTCGTCATCAATTTTTTCTACATTTTTTAATTTTATGAAAGAAATAATACCGTAAGCCAGCATAATAATACCTCCAAAAATAAAAAGTGCGGGTTTATCTTTTAAACTCTGTATTAATCTGTAACTGCCCAGATAGGCAATTGCTATAAAAAAAATATCACCTAATACTACACCAAGATCAAAGACAATAGCAGCTCTGAATCCTTTTGTAATACTGGTTTCTAATAATATAAAAAATACCGGACCTACCATGAAACTTAAGAAAAGTCCCCATGGCAGTCCAGCTAAAATATCATTTATCATTCAAATTCAATTTGTTATTTTACTTCTTCAATCTTTCCTCCAAAAACGGTTTTCTGATTGATTTGTTTCGGTTTTCCATAAATGTAAATAGAGCCTCCTGCGCTTACTTTTGCATCAACAAGTGTAGATGCATTCACATCTGCTTTTCCTCCTGCAGAAACGCTTACTTTAGTCTGAGCCGTGTTCAATTTACTTGCCAACAGATAACCGCCTGCTCCTAATTTCGCATCCTGATTCGAAGCTTTACCGGTTAAAGTGATTTCTCCACCGGAAACTGAACTTACATTTAGTTTATCCACATCAACATCTACATTGATCTTACCTCCTTCTTGTGCGCTTACCTTAAAAGAAGTTGCCTTTATCGTTTCTTTACTGGAAACAATGGCACCTTCATTAACATCGATTAGTTCAATACGTTTGTAATAAACGGTAATATCCAAATCATCTCCGGATAATAATTTTGGAAAAGGCATTCTTAATTTTAATAAACCTGCCTTATTAACCACTTCAACTTCTGATTCCCTTGCTCCTTTAATAACAATCTTATTTTCTGAAGATTGTACTAATTTCACACTTAATTTATCAAATACTTTTACGGAATCAAAATCTCCTAATGCTTTGGTTACCTGACCAAAAGATAACTGTGCCACTAATATTGCAGCTCCTATAATTAATTTTTTCATTTTTATAATTTTTAAATTTAACAACTATTCCGCTCTTCGTAAAAAATGAAAATCCAGTTGTTTTTTCACTAAATCGGCATTTTTTACTTTAACGTAAATTTCATCCCCTAATTGTAATATTTTGTCTGAAGTCGCACCAACCAAGGCATATTGCTTTTCATCAAAAGTATAATAATCATCTTTTATCTCTCTGATTCTTACCATTCCCTCACATTTGTTAGAAACGATTTCAACATAAATTCCCCATTCTGTAACTCCTGAAATAACACCCAAAAATTCTTCGTCCTGGTGATCCTGCATGTATTTCACCTGCATGTACTTGATACTGTCGCGTTCAGCATTTGTTGCTAAACTTTCCATATTCGAGCAATGAAGGCATTTTGTTTCATAAATTTCTTCATCCACGGATTTTCCTGCATCCAGATAAAATTGCAATAATCTGTGCACCATTACGTCAGGATAACGACGAATTGGCGAAGTAAAATGACTGTAATAATCAAAAGCCAGACCGTAATGACCAATATTTTCTGTCGAATATTTGGCTTTGCTCATACTTCTGATAGCCAGCGTATCAATTAAATTCTGTTCTTTTTTACCGTTAACTTCTTCCATCAATGCATTCAAAGACTTTGAAATGTCACCTTTGTTACGGAAATCAATTTTATAGCCAAATTTTGCAATTACCTGCTGCATGGCAATTAGTTTATCTTCATTAGGTTCATCATGAATCCTGTAGATGAATGTTTTCTTTTGTTTTCCGATATATTCAGCCACTTTTCTGTTTGCCAGAAGCATAAATTCTTCAATAAGATGATTGGCATCTTTTGAAACTTTGAAATACACTCCTTCTGGTTCTCCTTCAGCATCCAAGTTGAATTTTACTTCTACTTTATCAAAAGAAATAGCGCCATTCGCCATTCTTTTCTTTCTTAGAATTTTTGCTAATTCATCCAGTTTTAAAGTAGCTTCCACAATTTCATCTGAAACCACATAAGAATCTCCCGTAATCGAAATATCAACCGGAATTGTATTATCTTTTGTATCAATGATATATTGTGCTTCTTCATAAGCAAATCGCTGGTCTGAATAAATTACTGTTCTTCCAAACCACTGGTTGATAACCTGAGCAGTTGGAGAAACTTCAAATACAGCAGAGAACGTGTATTTTTCTTCATTTGGACGCAATGAACATGCAAAATTAGATAAAACTTCCGGAAGCATAGGTACTACCCTATCCACCAAATAAACCGAAGTTGCTCTTTGATAAGCTTCATCATCTAAGATTGTTCCTTCTTCCAGATAATACGAAACATCGGCAATATGAACGCCTATTTCGTAATTTCCATTTTCTAACTTTTTGAAAGACAACGCGTCATCAAAATCTTTTGCGTCTTTTGGATCTATTGTATACGTCAATGTATCACGCATATCACGACGTTTTGCAATCTCAGATTCCTCAATCGAAGTATCTATTTTTTGTGCAAAAACCTCTACTTCTACCGGAAAATCGGATGGTAAACCGTATTCAGCCAAAATAGCATGAATCTCTGTATTGTGTTCTCCGGGTTTTCCTAAAACTTTAATCACAGATCCAAACGGACTATCAGCTCTTTTTGGCCAGTCTTCAATAGTAACCAATACAACATCTCCGTTTTCTGCTTCTCCAAATTTATCTTTCGGAATAAAAATATCGGTATACATTTTTGGATTTGCCGTTGATACAAACGCAAAGTTGGGCTGAATATCAATAACACCAACAAACTCTGTTTTATTTCTTTCGACCACTTCAATAACTTCACCTTCAGCTCGTTTTCCTTTTCTTCTGTTGTAAACGTAAACTTTTACTTTGTCTTTGTCTAAGGCACGATTTAAATTATTGGTCGGAATAAAAACATCTTCAGTAAAGTCTGGACAAACAAAATACGCCGTTTTTCTACTGGTCATATCTATTGTTCCTTCGTAGTAATCTTCGCTAACGGCTTTGATCAGGTATTTTCCAGGCTCTGATTCTATGATTTTTTTTGATGCAGCCAGTATTTTTAAATCTTTTATAATCTGGTTTCTGCTTTTGGTATCGTCAAGTTCGAGCTTTGCTCCTATTTGTTTATAATTGAATGCTTTATTGGCATTTTTCGATAAAACTTTTAAAATTTTACTAGAGAAATCACTCTCATTTTTTATCGGTTTTCTAATTTTCTTACTCATATATCTTTTTCTTAAAAGCTTAAAATTACAAATAAGATATCAGATAACGGATTTTAACAATTAGAATTATTAAAATTATAACTTTAAGATGCAGCTTTTTATTGATTTTCAATGGTTAATTGTTATTCTTATTTTAATTAATGCTTCTTACAAATTTTCAGTAACGCTTATTTCGTATCTTTATAAAAAGACCTTTATGGAAAGCTTTAAAACGATTGCTGTATTCAATTACGACCATGAAACGGTCATTCTGAAACACTTATTACAGCAGGAAGGAATTCCTTATTTTTTTGAAAACGAAATGACTTTATCAGTTGTTCCAATGTACACTACAGCACTGGGCGGAATCAAACTCAAAGTTCATCCTGAAGATTTCGAACAAGTTCAGCAGATTCTGGATAGTCTTAATAATCCGCTTAAAATTGTTTAAACAAAAAAAGCTACGATTATGGCAGCTTTAAACATCATTTTATTTTATTTCTATCTTACTAAAACAGTTTTAGTTCCTTTTCCTTTATCAGTTATTATCTCGAAATAATAAGTTCCTTTTGATAATGAACTTACAGAAATAACATTACTTTTTCCTGTTTTTACCAACTGACCTAAGGTGTTATAAATATTTACCTTTTGTAATATTAAATTTTCATTTAAGTTAATATTTACAAACTCTGAAGCTGGATTTGGAGATACTGAAAAATGAGACAATACAAAACTATCAGAACTTAAAACAGCCGATAAATCATAAACTCGAACTTGACCAGAATTAGTTCCATTTCCAGCATTAAGAGGAGCACCAATAGCAACCACATTACCATTAGAAGATAAACTAACACTCGATCCACTTTTATCATTAGCAGCTTCTCCATCAATATCAACCCCTCGTTGAATCCAAACGCCAGATACATTTTTATATATTCGCACATGACCTGAATAGGGTCCATTTCCAGCATTTCCAGTAGCACCAATCGCTACCACAGTGCCATCTGAGGATAAACTAACAGTGGAACCACTAGCATCATGAAGTGCTTCTCCGTTGATATCAGCTCCTTGTTGAGTCCAAACTCCAGATACATTTTTATATACCCGCACCTGACCTGAAGATGAAGAGGATCCAATTAACTCATTAAAAGGCATACCAATCGCTACCACATTACCATCTGATGATAAACTTAGACTGAAACCAATTTGATCAACTGCGGCTTTTCCATCGATATCAGCTCCTAGCTTAGTCCAAACGCCAGATATATTTTTATATACCCGAACATGACCTGAATGGGTTCCATTTCCATTATTATAAGGAGCACCAATAGCTACTACATTGCCATCTGAGGATAAACTAACACTCTTTCCACTTTCATCAAAAGCGGCTTCTCCGTAGATATCAGTTCCTACTTGAGTCCAAACGCCAGATACATTTTTATATACCCGAACCTGACCTGTATAGAATCTATATCCTTCACTTCCATCATTTCCGGGAGCACCAATAGCTACCACACTACCATCTGAAGATAAACTTACACTCCATCCACTATAATCTTCTGTAGCTTTTCCATCAATATCAGCTCCTAATTGGATCCAAGCACCAGATACATTTTTATATACGCGCACATGACCTGAATCCTTTCCATTACCATCATTATAACGAGCACCAATAGCTATCACACTGCCATCTGAAGATAAACTTATACTATTACCACTATAATCTTTAATAGCTTCTCCATTGATATCATCTCCTATTTTAGTCCACACACCAGATATATTTTTAAATACACGCACTTGACCAGAATCGGTTCCATTTCCAGCTTCAGCAGAAGCATTAATAGCTACCACACTACCATCTGAGGATAAACTAATACCAGAACCACTAAAATTATTAGCCGCTTCTCCATTAATATCAGTTCCAATTTGTGTTTGTCCAATACTTAGTAAAGGAAATAAAAGAATAAGTAAAGTTTTTTTCATTAATCTGTTTTTATAAATTTCGGGTAAATATATAAACATATTAACAAGTAAATGCATCCAATTCAAAATTCAATAAAACAGTCCGAACGAATTCAGTAAATTTTCTACAACTTAGATAATTTCATTAAAATCGTTTAAACAGGTCTTTTTTCATTCTTAAATTTTTTTTTTCTCTTTTCAAATTTTCAAAGTTGTCAACATATATTAAATACAACAAAAAGAAAAATTTAAATTTAATTAATTTTTGATGGTTATTATAGTGTGTTAATATGTGATATAAATTTATTTTTAAATGTATTGAAATGAAGTTTATCTTAGTTATATAGAGTTATCAACATACTTATATTTAGTTAAGCAATTAGTTTTTAAGCTTTTTTCAATTTTAATTAACAACGGTTAACAACCAAAAATGAATTCATTTTGTAGATAAGTTGATATGTTGTTATTTGTTGAAAATGGCATTTTTGATCTTGATAACTTTTCTAAAAATTCATCAAACTTTATTAGGTTTTTTAATTGTGGTTTTGGATTAGGTTTTTTTTCGATACCACCAAAAAATACTTCTAATATTCTATCTTAACTTATCAACAAATAATGTTAATTTAAAGTTAACTGAATATCAACGAATTAGGTTTTACTATTAACATTACAAATTTTTAACAAAATACTTACCTATTATTTATTGATTATGAGTTATTTATACCAAATTAAAAAATGTTGATAAGTGTTAAATATTTGATATTGATTAGGTTATAAAAAGCAGTTTTTTATTCCAGAAATTATAAAATTGTATTTAATCCTTTTAAGAAATTTGATAGCTTTAAAGGAAATATTTATTGCTAATTTAGAACCTTCATTCAGAACTTTTTTATAATTAATGTGCTTCTAAGAAATTGTTTGGTTAAATTTGCAGTACACAACTTAATAGTATTAAAATGAAAATTTCGATAGGAAACGACCACGCAGGACCGGAGTATAAAAAAGCAATTGTTGCCATGCTAAAAGCAAAAGGATATGAAGTAACCAATTACGGAACAGATTCTGAAGATTCTGTTGATTATCCTGATTTTGGCCACCCGGTTGCGAATGATGTTTCTGAAGGAAAAGCTAATTTTGGAATCGTAATCTGTGGAAGCGGAAACGGAATTGCCATGACAGTGAACAAACATCCAAAAGTAAGAGCTGGTTTATGCTGGACTAAAGAAATTGCTGTTTTAATACGTTTACATAATGATGCTAACATTATCAGTATTCCGGCACGTTTTACCTCAATTCCACAAGCAGTAGAAATGGTTGAAACTTTTCTTAATACAGAATTTGAAGGAGGAAGACATCAAAACAGAGTAGATAAAATTGCTTGTCAATAAAATTGCAAAAAAAATTCGGGTGCTTCGCACCAAGTATAAAAATAAACCGGGCGGATTTTAGAATTCTTCCGGTTTGTTATTTTAAATAGTTTAAATTCAGTTGATTATACTATTATTTTGAAGTTATAAACATTGTTAATAACCCGATTTTATCAGTAGCTATTAGGTAAACTACCAAAATCTGAATAAAAAAAAGGATTGTAAATTTTGTGATAAAGGAATATTTACTCGTTTTGTGGCTAAACACTAACATTGCCAATAAAAGACCGGGTGAACCTCCTAAAAAAGCCATTAAAAAGAGCGTATTTTCAGAAATTCTTCGTTTATTTTTGATTGCTAAATATTTATCATATCCTGCAGAAGCAAAAGTGATGCTATTTACAATTAAAAAAAAGAGTAATAAAATTGGCATTGGCTTAAAATTCAAACAAAGATATTATTTTAGCGATATAATTTATTTCGTTCACAAATTCGAATGGCGAATAAATTTATCTAATTTTCAAATGGACACATTATCTCATTCATAAAAATGACTAACATACAATTCATTGCCAGGACTGTTCAGACAGCAGCGATTAACATTCAAAAGACAGTTCAATTACTAGAGGAAGATTGTACAATCCCGTTTATTTCCCGTTACCGAAAAGATACAACCGGAAATCTTGATGAAGTTGTAATTGAACAGATTGCAAAGCTTCAAAAAGAATATGAAAAGATTGTAAAACGTAAAGAAGCAATTTTAAAATCGGTCGAAGAGCAAAAAGCACTTACACCGGAATTGAAACAAAAAATTGAACAGAGTTTTGATTTACAGGAAATCGAAGATTTTTACCTTCCGTATAAAAAGAAGAAAAAAACAAAGGCGGACGTAGCTCGTGAGTTTGGTTTAGAGCCTTTGGCGAAAATAATCATGTCTGAAAATGATGTGGATGTCGATTTTATTTCGACGCAATATATCAATGAAAACGTGATTAATGAAGAAGCGGCCATGCAAGGCGCAAGAGATATTGTTGCCGAATGGATTAACGAAAACATTTATGTCCGTAAGCAACTGCGAAGATTATATCAACGAAAAGCAACCATTGCCACGAAAGTGGTTAAAAAGAAAGCCGAAGAAGAAGGAGCACAAAAGTTTAGTCAGTATTTTGATTGGGAAGAGCCATTGACTAAAGCGCCTTCGCACCGTTTATTGGCGATGCTTCGTGCAGAAAATGAAGGTTTTGTAAAGATGAAAGTGGATGTTGATTTGGATGAAGCCTATGATATTATTGATGAAATTATCATTAAAAAACAAAATAGTACAACAGCTCATTTGCAACTGGCGATTGAAGACAGTTACAAACGTTTACTAAATCCGGCGATTGGAAACGAAACGTTACAGGAAGCCAAAGCCAAAGCAGATGCTAATTCGATTCAGGTTTTTGCAAACAATTTAGGTCAGTTATTATTAGCTCCGCCTTTAGGCGAAAAACGAATTCTGGCAATCGATCCGGGATTCAGAAGTGGCTGTAAAGTAGTCTGTCTGGACGAAAAAGGTGATTTGTTATACAACGAAACCATTTATCCGCACGCTCCACAAAATGAGGAAACAATGGCGATTAAAAAAATTCGTTCGATGGTCAATGCGTATCAAATAGATGCCATCTCTATCGGTAACGGAACTGCTTCGAGAGAAACTGAATTTTTCATTAAAAAAATTGCTTTTGATAAGCCGCTGCAGGTTTTTATTGTTTCAGAGGCTGGAGCTTCGGTATATTCTGCATCAAAAATTGCGAGAGAAGAATTCCCAAATTACGATGTTACGGTTCGTGGTTCGGTTTCTATCGGAAGACGACTTTCAGATCCTTTGGCAGAATTGGTAAAAATCGATCCAAAAGCCATTGGAGTAGGACAATACCAGCACGATGTTGACCAAACAAAATTGAAAGAAGAACTTGATGCTACGGTAATTCGCTGCGTAAACTCGGTTGGAATCAATATCAATACAGCAAGTAAACATTTATTAAGCTATGTGAGTGGAATAGGAGAGAAGCTGGCCGAAAACATTGTTCAATATCGTTCAGAAAACGGTCCTTTTGAAGACAGAAAACAGTTAAAAAAAGTGCCTCGTCTGGGTGATAAAGCGTATCAGCAAGGTGCGGCTTTCATTAGAATTTCGAATGCTAAAAATCCGCTGGATAATTCGGCTGTGCATCCGGAGGCTTATCCGGTAGTAGAGAAAATGGCGAAAGATTTAAAACTTTCGGTAAACGACTTAATTGCCAACAAAGAGAAGACAGCGCTTATTAAAGCTGAAAACTATATCACACCTGAAATTGGTTTACTTACCCTAAAAGATATCATAAAAGAGCTTGAAAAGCCCGGATTAGACCCAAGAAAGTCAGCTAAGATTTTTGAATTTGATGCCAACGTAAAATCGATCAAAGATTTAAGAACCGGAATGATTTTACCTGGGATTGTGAATAACATTACCAATTTTGGCTGTTTTGTGGATATTGGAATCAAGGAAAGCGGATTGGTTCATATTTCCCAATTGAAAGCCGGTTTTGTGAGTGATGTAAATGAAGTGGTAAAATTGCATCAGCATGTTGATGTAAAGGTTACGGAGGTTGATGAGGATAGGAAGCGAATTCAGTTGACGATGGTTTTGTAAAATTCTAAATAAAAACTCCCAAACAACATTGTAATTTGGGAGTTTCAATTTTAAGATTATTTCAAAATCACTTTTTTGGTAATGCTTTTAAAATCATCATTAGAAATCTTTATAAAATAAAGTCCTGAAGCCTGATTGGATAAATTTATTTCAGTTGTTTCTGAAGTTGTTTTTTGCTGTTGAATAATGCTTCCGGAAGGAGAAATCACAGAAATAATTGATTGTATGGGTGCCTTTACCGTAAATCGATCAGAACTTGGATTTGGATAAAGCGTCACTGTTGAGTTTTCAATATCAAAATCATTATTAGATAAAGTCGCAGTTGGAGGCAGGTAAAAATTACCAGTTAATAAAAACAGGTATAATGTTTTTAAGGTTTGGTTAAAATAACTTGTAGGTTCTCCCAGACTATTCAGATCATTATAAGAAGCATCCAAATGGGCCTGATTTTCTCCCGCCATTGCTGCACAGGCAAATGCGCCTACAAAAGTGGCATTGTGCCATTGCCCGCTCAAAGATCCGTTTTGATTATAACCGTCTTTAATATTGGCAGATCCGCCTAAATTAACGCGAACAAAATCTGATGATTTTTTAGAATACGTTTTTGCATCAGCATTTCCATACCAGGCATAATCTACAGCAATACGCCAAGGGGTTCTGGCAGCGTCAAAAGAATACGTTTTTCCACCCTGATTATATCCGCCGGCTTGGGGTGAATAGGCACCGGAAGCCATACACCAGTCAGAAACCAAACCTCCAACAGCATTGTTTACAGTCAGATTATTGTTTATTATTGTGTAGGACTTTGCTGCCACCTGGTTCCAGAAAGTGGCATCATTGGTAAAAGCGCCATAAGCCCTGTAATAGGCAGGAGAAAAATAAGAAGGATTGGTAATCTGGCTTCCGCCGAATTGATCTCCGGGTTTTAGCACAAATGTGTTGGCTTCCACTTCATGATTTTTGATTGCTGCAATTAATGCTGTAGCATCATTTTTATAATTGATTGTGCCAGTACTTTTCCATTGATAATCCGCAACGATAAGTGCAAATGCAGCATCTAATTCGGCATCAGTGGCACCATTGAAGCCACTCGTCCCGGAAGAACATCCGTTAATTTTCCAGTTCATAACACCATTCACATTCACATTATCCTTATAATAAAGCCAAAGACCATCAAATAAAGTTTTATCTGCAGCATAAACTGCCAGCAGCATTCCGTAACCAATTCCTTCAGAAACTGTTTGTGAAGGGTCGTCAAATTTTATTCTTTTTCGGTCATTGGTACAGTTTTCAACAAAATTGGTTTTCCAGGTGTTGTAATTGTCCAAAGCATGCTGGCTGTTCTTTGAAGTAGCCATTAAACCATTAACAAAGACTTTATTGGCAGGAAATGGTTGCTGTGTTTGCGAGTAGTTCACGGTTGATAGGAAGATACTCACCAAAAGAAATAGGTTTTTCATGTTTATATAAATTTAGGGAGGATAAAAGTAAGATTTTTTATATAAACAAAAAAGTCCCAAATCACAATCATATAATTGTAATTTGGGACTTTCTATAGAGTAATTCTTTTAT
>Ga0247812_10001361_pt1 | contig 13883 bp, 10 predicted proteins | sample UWRJL149409B1_FD_178011 | JGI IMG/M metagenome (GOLD analysis project Ga0247812, IMG submission 178011) | Plant litter microbial communities from Arlington Agricultural Research Station in Wisconsin, United States - UWRJ-L149-409B-1 | ecosystem: Environmental > Terrestrial > Plant litter >...
GCCGAGCAGGCGGGAGCCAAGGTGGTGATGGTCGGCGACGCCGAGCAGCTGCAGGCGATCGAGGCTGGCGCGGCGTTCCGCGCTCTTACCGAACGCCATGGCGCGGCCGAGATCAGTCAGATCCGCCGGCAGCGTGAGGACTGGCAGCGGCAGGCGACGCGGCAGCTGGCGACGGGGCGCACGGACCAGGCTTTGGCCGCCTATGAGGCCGCCGACATGGTCCAGGGCCATGATAGCAAAGACGACGCCCGCGCCGCCTTGATCGATGGCTGGGCGCGTGAGCGGCAGGTCGATCCGCAGGCCTCGCAGATGATGCTGGCCTACACCCGAGACGACGTTGGCGCGCTCAACGCCCTGGCCCGGGAACGAATGAAGGCCGATGGCGAGCTTGGAGCCGATCACATCGTCAGCACCGCGCGAGGCGCGCGCGACTTCGCCGCTCGGGATCGGGTGATGTTCCTCCGTAACGAGCGCTCACTGGGCGTGAAGAACGGTACGCTCGGGTCGATCGAAGAGATCGGCCAGGGCACGATGGGCGTGCGGCTTGACGATGGGCGTCGGGTGCAGGTCGACCTGAAGAGCTACAACGATCTCGACCACGGCTATGCGGCCACGATCCACAAGTCTCAGGGCGTCACCGTCGATCGCACCCACGTCCTGGCCAGCGGCCACATGGACCGGCATGCCGCCTATGTGGCGCTCAGTCGTCACCGCGACGGGCTGGCGCTGCACTACAGCCGCCAGGACTTCGCCGAACGGCGCGACTTGGTCCGGACCCTGGGTCGCGACCGGCCCAAGGAGATGGCGTTAGACTATCCCAAGACGTTCGCCGAGCGGCGGCAGATCGACGGCCCCGCCGATGGCCCCGCCGACGGTGTCCGGCGCGGCCGGTTTGCCGGGTTCAGGCCAAAGCCGGCGCCCAGCGTCACGCTGGATCCCGCTCAGGACGACCGCGCCGCTCACCGCGCCGTGCGCGGCTTTGCGGCGGCGGCGATCGATGCGCAGCGGATGCGGCGGGCGGGTTTGCCGGTGCTCGAGCACCAGCTTCAGCGTCTGCAGAAAGCCGCCAAGGAGATCGCTGACCTATGGCCCGGCGCGTCCACGGCGTTCTCCCGTGTCCTTCAAAGCACCCCTGATCTGCTGCCGGCGGCGGCGCAGGGGCGCACCGGGCTCATTCTCGCAGCCATGCAGGCCGAGCGCCTGACGCCCGGCCAAGCGCGCGACAAGGCGCGCAGTGCGCAGGACAAGGACGTGGAGCGCGAGCGAGGCCGCGGTCCCGGCGATAAGCCGGTCAAGGATCGTGAGCGGGATCGGGGTTGGGAAAGGTAGGTACGCGATGGACGATTCACAGGCCGATGCGGCCGAGGAAGCGTTTGGCCAGCTGATAGCCTTCGAGGCGCCCTGCTAGGCAAGCAGTAGATGCGGTGGCTATCGCGCCCGTTCAAACCGATCCTTCTTTGGCCACACCGGTCGCATCGGGATGCGGTAAAGATCTACAAGTGAGCTTTGGCCTCAATCGCCTACGTAGCCATCAGGCCAATCGTGCGCTCGTGCTGAGCTGCAAGTGCCGCGCGAACATCTTGGCCTCCATATCTGCTCTTGTCGCTAGCTCTCAAAAACGACCGTTTATCGGAGAGCCTCATAGTTCGGCCGAACCGGCGCACCTGATGGTTTGGAATTCTCTCGAAACCCTCTCTTGAAACCCCTCTCCGAATAGGAGACGTGTGGGTCGAGTTTCGGGAGAGGCTTAATGCTGATTGGCTATGCCCGGGTGTCGACCCAGGACCAGGTCGCCGACCTTCAGAGCGATGCGTTGCGCGCAGCGGGATGTGAGCGGATCTTCGTCGAGCAAGCCTCCGGCGCGCGGCGGGACCGGCCGCAGTTGCAGGCGGCCCTGGACTATATGCGAGCCGACGCCGGCGACGTGCTGGTCGTCTGGCGGCTGGACCGTCTGGCGCGGTCGCTGGGCCAACTGATCGAGACCGTCGAGGGCCTAGAGCGGCGCGGCGTCGGCTTTCGATCGCTGACCGAGGCCATCGACACCACCTCGGCGGGCGGCCGGCTGATCTTCCACGTGTTCGGCGCCATGGCCGAATTCGAGCGGGGCGTCATGCGCGAGCGCACCCGCGCCGGTCTCGACGCAGCGCGCGCCCGCGGCCGGGTGGGCGGCCGGCCCGCCGCTTTAACGCAAAAGGACCTGGTCGAGGCCCGCGCCCTGCTGCGAGATCCCGCCATCAGCGTGGAGGCCGTCGCCCGGCGCCTGGGCGTCGCGCCGTCGACCCTTTATCGCCACCTGCCGGGCGGCCGATCGGCCCTGGGCGACGCCTAGGCCCGTCGCGGAAACCAGAAGGTCTTCCAGGAGCGCTTGGCGGGCCTCGACGTGACCTGGCCGGTCGGTTCGGGGCCGGCTTGCGAGAAATCCCGACGCCAGTCGACGTTCTCGCGGACGACCCTGCCCGGCACGCCGGCGACGATCGCGTGGGGCGGCGTGGCGCCGGACACGATCGCGCCGGCGGCGATGACGCCGCCCTCCCCGATCCGCGCGCCCTTCATGATCATGCAGCGCAGCCCCGCCCAGACATGGTCGCCGAGAATCACCGAGGCGGCGGGATTGATTCGCCGGCCGCTGGAGCGGTCATAGATCGGGTGAATGTCGCTCAGCGAGACATAGACCTGGGACGAGATCATGCAGTCGCGTCCCACCAGGACCTCGCCGGATTCGTGCAGCTGGATCGAGCCCTGAACCATGGTTGTGCCGTCGCCGATCGCGAGGCGGGCGTCCGAACACAGCACATTGACGAAGCCATGCAGGTGACAGGCCTCGCCAACCTCGACCGTGTTGCGGTTGCCGCGCACCACCAAGTTTACGCCCAGCCGGGTCGCGGCGCCCAGCTGGATCACATTGTCCTCGCCCTCGATGGTGATCGCGTGGGAGCCGCCGGGGGGATTGGGCACGGTCGGCGCGAAGCCCAGCGAGGCGAAGGGCGTGATCGCGACGCCGGGACCGATCACCAGGCGATTGCGCCGTCCCTTGACGACGAGGCGCGCCTCGATGATCGCATCGCCCGCGACGATGATGTCGTGCTCGCCGGCGTCGATTTCGATCATCGTCGCCGGGTCTCGGCCAAGCTCGTCCAAGGGTCTGAGTCTCCAGATTGGCGCCGATCCTAGTGATGGGCGACGCCAGCGCCAGCGGTGGGTGATCAACAGAGATTGACGAGGCGAGGTTGGAAAGGGAAGGAACCCTCACGACGCGTCATGTGCGGCGCGTCAAGAATGGGGGCGGCTCCTAAGTGGCGACCAAAAGAGTTCTCTTCATCCACCAGAACTTCCCCGGGCAGTTCCCCCACATCGCCGCGGCGGTGCTGGCCAAGGGCTACAAGGTCGCCGCGATCACGGGTCAGACGGGCAAGAACGTCCCCGGCGTCGATGTCCGGCGCTGGAAACTGTCGCGCGGCAGCACGAACGGGATCTTCGACCCGGCCACGCGCTCCGAGGCCGACCTGATGCGGGCCACGGCGGCGGCCGAGGTCGCGGTGCGGCTGAAGGCCGACGGCTTCGTCCCCGACCTGATCATCGGCCATCCCGGCTGGGGCGAGATGATCATGATGGGCGAGATCTTCCCGGGGGTCCCGCAGATCGCGTTCGGCGAGTTCTTCTATCTCTCGCATGGCGCCGATGTCGGCTTCGACCGCGAGTTCGAAAACCATCCCCTGGCCTTCGACATGAAGGTTCACGCCAAGAACATGGGCCTCGCCCTGTCCTATACGGCGGCGGAGGTCGTCGTCTGCCCGACGCCGTTTCAGGCGGGCACCTTTCCCAAGGGCCTCAAGTCGCGGATCCGGATCCTTCATGAGGGCGTCGATGTCGGCCGGGCTCGCCGCAAGCCCGACGCCAAGCTCAGGCTGAAGGACGGCCGCGTGCTCGACGGCTCGACGCCGGTCATCACCTTCATCAATCGCAATTTCGAGCGCCTGCGGGGCTTTCACGTGTTCATGCGGGCCCTGCCCGCCTTCCTGGAGCGTTGCCCCGACGCCCAGGTCGTCCTAATCGGCAACGAGACCGGAAAGGGCTATGGCGGCGAGCTGCCCAACGGTCAGTCCTGGAAGGACAAGATGATGGCCGAGGTCGGCGATCGCCTCGACATGAGCCGCGTGCACTTCGTGGGCCCCCTGCCCCACGCCGACATGATTTCGGCCCTGTCGATATCCTGGGGCCATGTCTATTACACCTATCCCTTCATCCTCTCCTGGTCGCTGGTCGAGGCCATGGCGTGCGAGTGCCTGATCCTAGGGTCGGACACCGGCCCCGTGCGGGACGCCATTACGCCCGGCGTCAACGGCGTGCTGAACGACTTCTTCGACGTTGAAGCGCTGGCCAACGCCATGGCCCAGGCCTGCGAGACGCCCGACGCCTTCCGCGAGATGCGCCAGAACGCCCGAACGACCGCCCTGCAGCTGTTCGACCGCGAGACGGTAGGGGTTCCGGGGTGGATGGCCCTGATCGACGAGGTTCTAGGGAGCGCCTAGGCTGTCGCAGCATCCGAGACCCGGCATTGCGCGCCGTTATCCCTCCAGATAAAAACACGAAAACCGCTACGACCGCCAAGGTTCTTAGAGAGTGCGATAATGGCTGAAAAAGTATTCACTAAGAACTGGTTTGAGGGTCAGAGAAAGATCTGGGACAACTTCATTCCTAAGGAATCGCCCAAGCGGATCCTGGAAGTCGGATCCTATGAGGGCGCCAGCGCCTGCTACATCATCGAGAAGCTGGGCGACGTCCACCCGCTGGAAATCCATTGCGTGGACACCTGGTCGGGCGGCATCGAGCACCAGGCCGGCGGCAGCGCCCAGAGCGACATGCAGTCGGTCGAGGGACGCTTTCACAACAACATCACCGTGGCCAAGCAGGCCGCCAGCCAGCCGGTCGAGCTGGTCATCCATAAGGGCTATTCGGATTTCCAGCTCGCCAAGCTGCTCAGCGAGGGCAAGGCCGACTATTTCGACTTCATCTATATCGACGGCTCCCACCAGGCGCCCGACGTGCTGGCCGACGCCATTCTCGGCTTCCGGCTGTTGAAAGTCGGCGGGGTGATGGCCTTTGACGACTATCTGTGGTTCGAACCCCTGCCCTACGGCCAGGACCTGGTGCGGTCGCCGAAGATCGCGATCGACGCCTTCGTCAATATCTACTGCCGCAAGCTGCGGATCATGCCGGGCGGCGTGCAGCAGCTCTATATTCGCAAGCTCGCCGACTGATCGGGCGGCCTTGGGCGCCGCGCCCGAGGCCTTGCCTCAGGCCTCGACCAAGCCCTTGCCCAGCACGCCCTTGAAGTGGGCGATGGTCTTGGCCAGGCCTTCACGCAGCTGGGTCTTGGGCTGCCAGTCCAGGGCCGACTTGGCCAGGGTGATGTCGGGCTGGCGCTGGCGGGGGTCGTCCTGCGGCAGCGGCTTGCGCTCGATCACCGAGCTGGAGCCGACCAGCTCGATGGTCAGCTGGGCCAGTTCCAGGATCGTGAACTCGTTGGGATTGCCGATATTGACCGGGCCGGTGAAGCCGGTCGGCGTGGCCATCAGGCGGATGAAGCCTTCCACCAGATCGTCGACATAGCAGAAGCTGCGGGTCTGCTGGCCTTCGCCATAGATGGTGATCGGCTGGTTGGTCAGGGCCTGGACCACGAAGTTGGACACCACCCGACCGTCATTGATCGCCATGCGCGGGCCATAGGTGTTGAAGATCCGCACCACCTTGATGTCGATATTGTCCTGCCGGAAGCTGTCGAAAAACAGGGTCTCGGCGCAGCGCTTGCCCTCGTCGTAGCAGGCGCGCGGGCCGATCGGATTGACCTTGCCCCAATAGCTTTCGACTTGGGGATGGATCTCGGGATCGCCATAGACCTCGCTGGTCGAGGCCTGGAACACCCGGGCGCCGGTGCGCTTGGCCAGGTCCAACATGTTGATCGCACCCATGACATTGGTGCGCACGGTCATGACCGGGTCGTACTGGTAATGGATCGGCGAGGCCGGGCAGGCCAGGTTGTAGATCTGGTCCACTGGGATGAAGATCGGGTGGTTCACGTCATGGTTCACGAACTCGAAGTTCGGGTGATCCAGCAGGTGGGCGATGTTGTCTTTGCTGCCGGTGAACAGGTTGTCCAGGCACACCACATGATCCCCCCGCGCGATCAGCCGGTCGCACAAGTGCGAGCCGACAAAGCCGGCCCCGCCGGTGACGAGGATGCGCAGGGGGGAGGTCTTGGCGGTCATAGGGTTAGGCGTCCGAAGAAGTGGTGGGGGCCGCCTGGTGGCGGGGCCAGCCCAGCTTGGAGAAACGATCATCTAGGTGTTCGACTTCCAGGAAACTGGCCGGGGCGAGCGGCTTGTAGACCGAGAAGGTCTTGGTCAGGCCCAGGGTCGCAGCGCTTTCTAGCGGCGAGACGAAGCTGACGTCCTCCATCAGCCAATGCGGCTGGGCCATCCAGTGGGCCAGCTGAGTCTTGGTGATGGCGAAATAGCCCGCATGCGGGTTTCGCGCCCTCTGGAAGGTCAGCTCCGACGACAGGGGCCGGGCCTTCAGCAGATCCTCGTCGGGCAGGCCCTGGGTCAGCCGCTTGAAGGTCTGGCCGGAAATGTCGCCGTCGACATAGGTCTTCAGGAACGCGGCCTTGGGATTCCATTCCAGGCGGTTGGGCGACAGCACCCGGCCCTCGCCGAATGTCGCGTTGAACCAGGCCAGCTTGTCGAACATCAGGGGGTCGCGAACCAGCAGGTCGTCCTCGGAGAACAGGAACCAGTCATAGTCCTGGGCGAACTTGGCGAAGACCCGATAGGCGAAAAAGCCCAGATGGCGTGGGTTGGCGGGCTCGCACACGGTCTGGTTCACGCCGAACCGACGCCGAAAATCGTCGCTGACCAGGGAGCAGCCGGGCACCGTCAAGACGCGGATGTCGAGATCCACGGCCGCCGGCCCCACATCCAGGGTGCGATCGGAAAAGCGGAGTTTCGAGGCCGGCCCGAACGCGCCGCGATAACCCTCGATGACGGTCTCGATCGCCCGTGTGCGGTTCTCGCGCCGGGATTCGTCGACCGAGGTGTGGCGCGGGTTCGCTTCCGGCGAAAAATAGTGAACCAGAACTACAAGCGCCCGCATCCCGCCCTCACCCTCCAGCCGACCCGTCCGTCTCCGGACGCCTGACCGACAACGGCCTGAGATCGAGGGTGCATGCCTACCGGGTCTGGTCCGGCCGCTCAAGCCGTCGACGGCCTCAGGCCCGCCTTGTTCGTCCCTGAGGCTGGACCCATGACGTTCCGACATTTCGCTCCCCTCGCCCTGGTTCCGTCGATTACCGCCCTCGCGGCGCTATCACCTCCGGCCTCGCCTCGCCTGGCCCTGCCGATCGCCTGCGCGCCCGGTCGGACGTGCGAAATCCAGAACTATGTCGATCGCGATCCCGGACCCGGCGCCAAGGACTATCGATGCGGCTCCAGGACCTATCAGGCCCATTCGGGCCTCGACATCCGTCTGCCGGACATGGCGGTCCAGAGGGCGGGCGTCGACGTGCTGGCCGCGGCCGACGGCAAGGTCCTGCGCGTGCGCGACGGCGTGGCGGACATTTCGGTCAGGGACGTCGGCGCGACGGCCGTCAAGGACCAGGAATGCGGCAACGGCCTGGTGATCGAGCACGCCGGCGGCCTCAGCACCCAATATTGCCACATGGCCAAGGGCAGCCTGAAGGTTCGCCCCGGCGACCTGGTCAAGACCGGAACCCCGTTGGGCCGGGTGGGCCTGTCGGGCAATACCGAATACCCGCACCTGCACATCACCGTGCGCCAGGACAATGTAGTGATCGACCCCTTCGCGCCCGACGCCGGCGTGGCGCCCAATCAATGCAGCGCCGGAGAAGACCTGTGGCGGCCGGAGGCGCGGGCCGCCCTCGCCTACAAGGACCGGGTGGTGCTCAACGCCGGCTTCACGACGAGCGCCTTGACCATGGCGCAACTGGAAACTGGCGGTCTGGCCCGCGCCAACGTGGCCGCGCCGGCCTTGGTGGTCTATGTTCGCGCCCTGGGCCTCCAGGCGCAGGACGTGCAATTGCTGACCCTGCTGGACCCTGCGGGAAAGGTCCTGGCGACCAGCGCCGCCGAGCCCCTCTCCCGCGACCAGGCCCAAAGGCTGTTTTTCGTTGGCAAGCCCCGCCCGGCCGCCGGTTGGCCCAGGGGACGTTACACAGCGGCCTATACGGTCAAGCACGGCGGCAAGGTGGTGCTCAAGCGCTCACTGGAGGTGACCCTTTGACCCATGATGCATTCAAAGGTCACGAAGACGCTGGATAGGCCTTTTGTCTTGCTTGGGGTTATGCCATTATGCGGCGTCAGCCTTGTTCTCCAGCGGGCTGTGTCACTCCGGTCGGACCGTGAAGCGCGCATATATTTTTCGCGGTCCGACCGCTCGCCCTTCGCGAGCGATGAAGCTGGAACACAAAACTCCCACTAAAACCGGTTCAAGCGCCACTTTAGCGCGACGATCGCTCGCGCCTAGCTTTAACCGGCGGATGAGACGGCGATGTGAGTCGACCGCGGAAGGATCGTGATCACCTGATATTTGGCCAGCCAGAGCAGGCCGCGCTCGACAAAAGGTCTACGGCCGCCCGGAATCGACGCGACAAGCTCTGCGGCGCTGATCTGGCGAACTTTCGACAGCTTCTCGAAAACAATCTTCAGCTCGGCGGCGTTGGGCAAGGCCGCGCCACCATAGGTCGCCAGCCGCGCTTTCAGCAGCGCCTCGATGGCGCTCCAGGACTGCCCGGGCGTCAGGGTCATCATCGTGGAGTCGCTCAGCCACTCGGTGGCGTAGCCACCGAAAAGCAGGAAGGGATCCAGACGACGCGGATTGCCCGCCAGGTTTCGCCGTAAGGCCAGAGCCGGAGACGCGGCCTGACGCACGGCCTCCATCTCCCCCCACAGGGCTTCGTACTGCCGGATGATCACAGCCCAATCGAAAATCTCGCGGGCGTGGACCTTGGCCGCCGCGCCCATCTTTCGGCGCAAATCCGGATTGTTGATCAGGCTCACCAGAGCACCGGCGGCGTCGCCGATATCGACGGCGGTCAGCTGGCTGGCGGCGCCGACATAGTTGTCATAGGTCAGCCACCCGCTGGCGTGCCGATAGGCGAGATCGTTTCCGGCCCCGGCTCGGGGCGCGTAGGTCGCAGCGCGGAAACCGTCGATACCGTGGCGCACCGTGTCGCGATATCCGTCCCAGTCTGAAACCACGCAAGGGATGCCGGCGGCCATCGCCTCGACGGGCGTCAGGCCGAACGTCTCCTGGATATTGTCCGACAGCGACAGGAAGATGTCGCCGACCGACCAGATCGAGAACCGGGCCTCGGGCTTTCGTCCGTCTACCGTCCTGTAGAGGACGCTGGGGCAGAACCGCCGGGTCTCCTCATGATAGGTCTGCTCTTCGGCCGCGTTTCCGGCCCATCCGGCCTGCACCCAGGCGATGGTCTTTCCCGAACTCTGGGCGGCGCGTTCGAGCGCCATCGCCATGGGAATGGGATTCATCTTGGCGTGGAAGTTGAAGCGCCCGACATAGAGCACGACGATCGCCTCGTCGGGAATGTCGAGCGTCGCGCGCCAAACCGCGCGCTCCTGATCCGACGTGGCGAAGTCGTCGACATTAACGCCCAAGGGAATCGTCACCAGGCGAGGCGTCGGAAAGCGCGTCGCTCCCAGGCGCTCCTCGAGGTCAGCCCGGACCGCCTCAAGCTGTAGGTCGACGCTGGCCCGTACAGCGGTCGAGGTGCAGATCAAGCTGTCCCATGGCTCGACCGGCGCCGTGACGATGTCGGCCAACATGTCCGTGACATTCGCGGCGGCGGTCGTGTGGGTGACGGCGCTGATGCCGTATCTCTGCTGCGCCTTGATCGTGCTTCGAGCCCAGGCCTCTCGCGCCAACCCAGGTGATGGCAGATGTACATTGCCGATACGGCCCAGCGCCGAGCGGTCTTGCCGGCCGATCCACGTTACTGGCCTGGTGATCGGTGCGATTGCGCCAACGAAGTTGGCCAAGGCGTCTGTCGGCTGGTTGGCGACGTTCCAGAATGCGAAAGCGTCCGACTGGCTGTAGCGCAGGTAGCCACGCAAGAACCCCTCGCCGGCCGCCTGACGCCCCATCAGGGCCGGTTGTTTGGTGTCGAAGGCCTCAGGATTCAGATACAGCGCGGCGTTCGACATTAATTGCGGGCTTGGCCCGTCCCTCTTTGTAGAGCTTCAGCCGATAGGCCGAGTTCGGCCAGTCACAGAATTGGCCGCCTATCGAACAGATACGATCATCCAAAAAAAAGGGGGCCGCCCTTTCGAGCGACCCCCAATCTTGTGAACTTCTAGACTTAGATGAAGTTCGTGTAGTCGACGTTGGCGAGCGTGGCGCCCGTCAGACGGATCGCGTCTTCAGCCGTACCCGAAGCGTCGGCGTCCACAAAGACGTAGACGTCCGAGCCAACCTGGACCGAGACGACCAGAACGGTGCCGTTCAGGGCCGCGTCAGCCGCGGTGAGGGCCGCAGCGAAGTCGGTAGCCGAGGAGATTTCGGCATAACCGGCGCCCGTCAGCGGACCCGCGGTGGCGACGTCGATCTTGTCGGCCGTGGTGAAGTCGGTGATCGAGTCAACGGTCGTAGCGCCAGCCACGCCCGAGTCAGCAGCAGCGAAGACAAACACGTCGACGCCAGCGCCACCCGTCAGGATATCGGTGTCAGCACCACCCGTGATGGTGTCGTCGCCTTCACCACCAAGGATCGTGTCGTTACCGGCGTTGCCGAGAAGCGTGTCGTTACCAGCGCCGCCGTTCAGAACGTCGGTGCTCGCGCCGCCCAGGAGGCTGTCGGCACCAGCGTCGCCGCTGATGTCATCGGCGCCCGTGCCGCCAGTGATGGTGTCGTCGCCGTCCCCACCGCTGATGCCGTTGGTGCCGGCAGCGTCAGTGATGGTGTCGTTGCCGCCACCGCCAGTGATGGTGTCATCGCCGGCCGAGTCGGTGATGGTGTCGTTGCCGTTGCCGCCATCGATGATGTCGTTGCCAGCATCGCCAGCGATGGTGTCGTTGCCTTCACCGCCGCTCACCGCGTCATTGCCAGCGCCACCGAGGATGCTGTCATTGCCGTTGTTGCCGGTGATGGTGTCACCGTCAGCGCCGCCATCGATGGTGTCGTTGCCTTCGCCGCCGGTCAGGAAGTCGAAGCCAGTGCCACCCAGGATGCTGTCGTTGCCGTTGTCACCGGTGACGGTGTCATTGTCGGCACCGCCCAGCAGGGTGTCGTTGCCTTCGCCGCCGCTGACGACGTCGCTAGCCGCGCCGCCATCGAGGGAGTCAGCGCCGTTGCCGCCGTTGATGACGTCGTTGCCGGTGCCGCCCGTGACGGTGTCGTTGCCTTCGCCGCCCGACAGGTTGTTGTTGCCGCTGGCGTCGGTGATGGTGTCATCGCCGTTGTCGCCGCTGACGGTGTCGTTGTCGGCGCCGCCTTCGATGGTGTCGTTGCCTTCACCGCCGAACAGGGTGTCGTTACCAGCGCCGCCATCGAGGCTGTCAACGCCCAGATCGCCGCTCAGGTAGTCGCCTTCGGTGCCACCAAGAATGGTGTCATTGCCTTGGCCGCCCAGCAGGGTGTCGGAGCCTTGGCCGCCGAGAACGCTGTCGTTGCCGAGGTTGCCGTTGATATAGTCAGCGTCGTCGCCACCGTTGACGGTGTCGTTGCCTTGGCCGCCGTACAGCGTGTCCGAGCCGTTGCCGCCCTGAACGCTGTCGTTGCCTTGACCGCCTTGGATAATGTCAGCGCCGAGGCCGCCCAGCAGGCTGTCGTCACCATTGTCAGCGAAGATGATGTCGTTGTCTTCGCCGCCGTCGATGGTGTCGTCGCCGTTGCCGCCAACGATGCTGTCAGCGCCATTTTCACCCGAGAGGGTGTCAGCGCCGTTGCCGCCGTCGATGGTGTCGCCGTCGGTGCCGCCGAGGACGCTGTCAGCACCTTCGCCGCCGTTCAGAATGTCCGAACCAGCGCCGCCCAGGATGGTGTCGTCATCCAGGTCGCCGAACACCAGGTCATTACCGTTGCCGCCCGAGAGGGTGTCGCTGCCTTGACCGCCGAGGAGGGTGTCATCGCCCGTGCCGCCCAGCACGCTGTCGGCGCCGATGTTGCCGTGGACATAATCGTTGCCCGCGCCGCCATCGAGCGTGTCAGCGCCTTGACCGCCGAGGACAGTGTCAGAGCCGTTGCCGCCCTGAATGCTGTCGGTGCCAGCGTTGCCGTTGATGGTGTCGTTGCCGTCGCCGCCGAGCAGGCTGTCATTGTCAGCGCCGCCGAAGATCAGGTCGTTGCCAGCGCCGCCCACCAGGGTGTCGTCGCCAGCGTTGCCGAGCAGTTGGTCGTTGCCCGTGCCGCCGGTGGTGTTGTCGGCAGTGCCCAGACCGTACAGGAACACCGAGCTATCGGCGAACAGGGTGCGGCCCGCGCCGTTCAGATCGCCCGGATCGAACGTCAGGGACTTGCCGCCCGACGTCAGGGTCGTCGTCGCCGGCGTAGCGCCGATGGCGGGGTTTTCCGTGACGACAACGTTAGCTGCGGTGCCGGTCGGGAAGAAGAGCGTGTCGTTGGTCGAGAACGCGTCGGCCTGAGCCTGAGTCGCGGTATCAAAATTTAAGGTAGCCATCCAAGGTCTCCATCTTGTGTCACAGGCTATGTCCCGCCGTCGCCCCACCCCCAAGATGGAAACGTCCCAGCGTAAACCCAGCCTCTCGCCGCTTTTAGCGGAGGCTGAGATTATTACAACCCGGCCGGATGGTCACCTAATCCGGCGCGGAGCGCAACCGTATTAAGGACACTAGCCTAGACCAGAAAACCCTGTCGGGTCTGGAGCATTGGAAAGCCTGGACGGCCTTGCAGCCTAAATCGATCAGATCTCGCTGCGCCGGAGACGCCACATATGACTAGATATATTGTCCTTCACTCAAAGGAGAGAAAGTGAATTCCAGTCATTTTTGAGAATAAGGACTGGTCGTTCGCGTAAATAGATCTTAAGTGTCGACGGTCATCGGGGGTGATTGTAACCCCATAATCGATATCCTTGGACAGATGACTCTCTTTTGGCTTTATTTGTGCGAGACGCGGTGCGTGCAAAAAATCACACACATTGCATAAAATGCGCGCGGGATCGGATCGCAGCGCGTCGGACCGTAGAAACAACACCTGCTCTCGCGGGAAAAGCGTCAAAAGCCGCTCAACCTGGGCGCCATAGAAGCCGCGCTCCACATAACTGTATTCGCGGTGGACGCCAGCTGGCGTGGCGGCGTGCGTCACCCGATCCCGCCCCTCGCGGATGCTCCAGGCGAAGGGTCTGGTTTCCGCTCCGCGCGCATATTCCATCTTCCAATGTGACCAGGCGCGTTCGATTGGATCGCGGAAGATCACGATCAACCGCATGTTTGGGTTGTAGGTCGCAATGCGCTCTAAGCTTTGGGGCCAGTAGATATAGATCGGCGTCGCCTCGCCTCGGAGACGGGCGGGTGTGTCGAGCGGATCATCCTGAAACAATTCATGATAGCGCTCGTAGTCAGGATTGCCCCAGTCAACGCCCGTCTCGTCGTCGAAGAAGTGCGCCTCCTTGATCGCAGGCAGGCTCAGGCCCGGATGCTCGATGAGATAATCGAACAAGGCCGTGGTGCCGCCCTTCTGCACGCCCGCTACTAGGAAGCCGACCCTGGGATCTCCAAGACGCATCGGGTCGCCCTATTGTTCGCGGAGTGAGCTGTTTAGGATCTCGCCGATCGGGCCGATCAGGAACGACAGGACGGTGCGCTTGTCGGTGCGGATCATCACCGTCGCGGGCA
>Ga0247812_10001362_pt1 | contig 13877 bp, 10 predicted proteins | sample UWRJL149409B1_FD_178011 | JGI IMG/M metagenome (GOLD analysis project Ga0247812, IMG submission 178011) | Plant litter microbial communities from Arlington Agricultural Research Station in Wisconsin, United States - UWRJ-L149-409B-1 | ecosystem: Environmental > Terrestrial > Plant litter >...
AGTTCCACCAAATTTTTGAAGAGCTGCTTTTAAAACATTTTTAGATTTGATGTCTAAGTGATTCGTAGGCTCATCCATCAGCAACACGTTGATGGGCTGCAACAATAATTTACAAAGCGCCAAACGGTTACGCTCGCCTCCGGAAAGTACTTTTACTTTTTTCTCGACATCATCACCACGGAACAAAAAAGAACCTAACATGTCACGAACTTTAGAACGGTTTGTGTCCATTGCAGCGTCTTCCATGGTTTGAAGCAAAGTGATTTCACCATCAAGATATTCAGCCTGATTTTGGGCAAAATATCCTAACTGAACATTGTGTCCTAATTTGATGTTTCCCTTGTATTCGAATTCGTTTACAATAGCTTTAATGAAAGTAGATTTCCCCTGACCATTTTGACCCACAAAAGCAATTTTACTTCCGCGTTCTACCAATAAATCAATATCTTTCAAAATGACTTTATCGCCATAGGCTTTGGTCACATTTTCTGCTTCAACTACTACCCTTCCCGGTTCTTTTGAAACTGGAAAAGAAATATTCATAACCGAATTGTCATCTTCATCAACTTCAATACGCTCTACTTTATCTAATTTTTTAATCAACGATTGCGCCATTGAAGCTTTGGAAGCTTTTGCACGGAATTTCTCAATTAACTTTTCTGTTTCTTCAATTTTTTTCGCCTGATTCTTTTGCGTTGCCAATTGCTTTTCGCGGATTTCATGGCGCAATTCTAAATATTGAGAATACGGTTTATTGAAATCGTATGCTTTTCCTAAAGAAATTTCAATAGTACGATTCGTAACATTATCCAAAAACATTTTATCGTGCGAAACAATTACGACAACTCCGGGATAATTACGAAGGAAACTCTCTAACCAAATGATACTCTCGATGTCTAAGTGATTGGTTGGCTCATCCAGAAGCAATACATCATTTGATTGCAATAATAATTTTGCCAATTCGATACGCATTCTCCAGCCTCCTGAAAATGTTTCGGTTTGATTATTGAAAACATCTCTTTTGAAACCTAAACCTAAAAGAATTTTCTCTGTATCTCCCACATAATTGTAACCTCCAAGAAGTTCAAAACGATGTGTATAATCCGATAAATCTTCAATAATCTGACCGTATTCTTCACTTTCATAATCGGTTCTGGTCACCAATTGATGGTTGATTTCTTCCAGCTTTTTTTCTACAACTTTAATTTCTGTAAAGGCTTCGTAGGCTTCTTCCAAAACTGTTCTTCCCTGCTCAAAATCAATATCCTGGCGTAAAAAACCCATACGGATATCTTTCTCTTGTGAGATAACCCCTGAATCAGGAGCAAAATCCCTTGCTAACATTTTAAGCATTGTCGATTTACCTGCTCCATTTTTACCAACAAGGCCTACGCGGTCGCCGGCACCTAAACGAAAAGTAACTTCTTCAAATAAATATGTTCCTCCAAAAGAAACCGAAAGATTGTGTATATTAAGCATAATTTCTTGACTATTATTACAGGAAGTAAAGGTTTTAAGTATCTTATTTACTTTACTTTTTGAAAGTGCAAAAGTATGACAATTAATTGAAGTTTTGGCTGTCGTTTTAAAAACAAAAAAACGGATGAAAATCTTTTGACTTCCATCCGTTTTTTTGTTTTGAATTATTTTGATTATGCTTCTTTCGGCTCTGGAAATAAAACCGATAAAAGCACGGAAATTACAAGAATTCCACCAATAACGATTAAGGAATAAATAGATTCGATATGGTAAAACGGAGCAATAATCATTTTGATACCGATAAAGGCAAGTATAATTGCCAGTCCGTATTGTAATTTACTGAATAAGTGAATGAAATTATCCAATAAAAAGAATAAAGCCCTTAATCCTAAGATGGCAAAAATGTTTGATGTATAAAGGATAAACGGATCATTTGATATGGCGAAAATTGCCGGAATAGAATCAACCGCAAAAAGTAAATCCGTAAATTCTATTACTGCAACTACAACCAAAAGTGGTGTAGCCAATTTTTTTCCGTTTTCGTATGTAAAGAATTTATCTCCATCGTATTTATCAGAAACGCTGAAAAACTTTCTAATCAGTCTTGCTCCTCTTGTATTGTTGTAATCCTCATCATCATCTTCATCACCCGCAGACCAGGACTTGATTCCGGCATATACCAGGAACAATCCAAAGGCAGTCATGATAAGATTAATATCGTATTTAAATCCTTCAAGTCCCGCAAGATTCAATAATTTATTTAAATAGGTCAGTTCTATTAGGAAAGCTCCTGAGAATATAAATATTGCTCTTAAGACAAGGGCTCCGATAATTCCCCAAAACAACACCTTGTGTTTGTTTTCGTTTTGTACGTCAAAGAATTTAAAAACTAATATAAAAACAAATAAATTATCTACAGAAAGTGCTTTTTCTATCCAATAAGCAGACTGAAATTCGTAAAATTTGGCAGCACCGGCAAAGTGATAAATTAAACCACTGAAAATCATGGCCAAACTTATCCAAACCAATGACCAGGTTATGGCTTCTTTGTTACTTACTACATGACTTTTTTTGTTGAAAATTCCCAAATCCAGCAATAGCATGATCACAACTGCGACTGCAAACACTATTATAAGTCCTGGATGTTCTGAAAAAATAGGGTGTTGATTCATTTTTAAATATTAATTAGGTTAGATTTTAAATTATTTATTGGCCATTGTAACTACTATAACACGTCCTCCTTCTTCTTTTGACAGTAGTATTTTTTTACCATCTGTAAGCTCCAGCATTGATCCGACAGGAATTTCTTTGTCTTCGGTAACATCTTTTAATGAGGTTAATTTTTAATTGACAAATACCCACTTATCCTTATAAAATGTAAAATAACCAACCGGTATTTTTTGTTCGGCTGTCAGCTTTTCATTTCTGGCAATATTACGATTAACATCCCATTGAAACAAGTATTGATCGTGATAAACCATGAGCCTCATTTTAGGTTTTCTAACTGCTGCTCTAGGGTAATTTAATCTAAAAAAATAACAGCCTATCATATGATAGATGCTTCAATAAAGTATAAATTTTGATTTACTACAAACGTCTTTAATAAAAGATAAAATAGAGTTACATTTGTATTTAAACATACTTAATTTTAAGTATATCATTATAGTTAGAAGTAATCTTCCATAAATAAAAATCTTTCCAGAATGCAAAAAAAAGGATCAAAAATAAATAGTATTTTAACCGGAAGTTGTCCCAGATGCCAAAAAGAAAGCATGTATTTCGACAAAAATCCTTTGCATTTGACTAAAGTTCTCAAGATGAATGAAAGATGTCATTATTGTGGGTTAAAGTACCAACTTGAACCTTCTTTTTTTTATGGGGCTATGTATGTAAGTTATGGTTTAAATGTTGCTATAGGAATTGCTACATTTATTATTTCCTTTATATTTTTTAATGCCACAATCGGATATTCATTCATAGCAATAATCGTGACATTGGTTCTTTTATTTCCCTTTATACTACGCCTATCCAGAAATATTTATATTAATATGTTTATTTCTTACGATCCTAACGCCGGTCAAAAATAAGGGTCTTTAAATATCTTTTGTGAAATCTCTTAATATCTATTTCTGGATTTAAAGGAACGTTATCTTCAATTTTATCGAATAAAGCTTTTGCCATTGCAGGTCCTAGCATCACGCCTCTCGTACCTAATCCGTTAAGAATATGAAGTGATTTACGCTCGTAATGAGTACCAATCAATGGTCTTCTGTCTTTTACTGTCGGACGAACACCTGCAAAATGTTTTACAATTTCAAAATCACATAACAAAATTTCTTTTATACGCTCTAAAAGTTCTTTTTTACCTTCCTCTGTTGGCAAATCTGTTTTATCCTGCCAATTATATGTAGCACCAACTTTAAATAAATCACCGCCTAAAGGCAATATAAAAACACTGGTATTAACAATAACATCTAAATCTAATTTAGGCGCTTTTATAATAAACAATTCTCCTTTAGTACCATCCAGTGGTAAATAATTAAAAAATGGATTTTTATGCAAGCCAAAACCCTCTGCAAAAATGATATTTCTAGCCTGAATATTTTTATATTGAATACTGTCTTCAAAAAACTCAATATATCCTGAGTCAAAAAATTCTTCCAATAATAAGTTATTCTCAAATAAATATTCTTTGTAAGTATCTAATAACAATACCGTATCTACATAACCAGTATGCAAAACTTCTCCATAATCGTATGGAGAATCTATTCCTGTATATTTTCTGAAAATTATTTTTGTGGATAAAAATGGAGTGAGATTTTTTTTATCCGAAGCGGCGAACCAATTATTCTGTTCCTCAATTGAAAAAAATTTTCTAAGAATAGGAAGCTTAAAATTAAACTTCGTTTGTAATTTATCTTCAATCTGATTGTAGAACTCATTCATTAAAATAAGTTGCTCTTCAGCATTCCAAACTTCGCTAAACCTTTTTAATATAACCGGATTATATAAACCCCCAGCCACCCTTGAGGAAGCCTGGGATTTATTATCGATAATTAATATAGACTTATTGTTTTTAAGAGCAATTTCAGCAAATGAAATTCCCGCTAATCCGGATCCTACAATTAGATAATCAAGCATAATAAATAAATGAGTAAAAATAAAAAACTCTTACTACAAAGGTAGTAAGAGTTTTTGTTATAGTGTAAGCAGAATCTTAGTAGTTCCACATATCCTGTTCAAAGTTGCGAATCTTTTCTTTTACTCTTTCCGATTCCAACAATTGATTTTGTGCATTATCTTTCATGTATTCTTTGATCTCACGATCTCCATACAAATTTTCTTCTTTATAGATAATAGCATTAAAACGTCTTGAATTCAAAATCTGATCAAATGAAATTGGCAAAGCTGAGTTATTGTCATTGAATGCTTTTGCTTCATGCAAAACTTCTCTGGCATTAGGATAGAAAACCCAAAATAATTCAATATAATCCTTTTCATCGCTGTTCATTGTATAAACATCAGGAGTTACCGGACAGATACCTAGTAGACGATATTTCAATTCACTTTGACGTTTATCAAAATACCAGTAACCTTTTATTTTATATTCAGAAACATCCTGAGCAGTAAGATCTTGCTTCAATATATACTCTGAAGGAACTGTTCTGGATGCACCTACAGTTTCATCAACATAAGTTACAACTTTATTTTTACCAGTACCTGTAACAACTTTTTTCTTCACAACGCGAGTTTTGTAGTCATCTGGATATTGGTTAATTAATTCTCTACCTGCATCTGTTGTATCAATTCGAGATAATGAACCCTCGATGTCTTTCATAGATTTTTTAGTATTGAAATAGCTGTCAGTATATACTTCTGTGATTTTACCATTTTTAAGGGCCTTAGTTAAAACATCGTATAGAGAACGTCTATTTGCACCAATATTAGCTGTATCAACCGGAAAATATAACGGGAAGTTGATTTTTTCATTCAAATCAATGATTTCCCATGTTGTCTTACCCATTAATACATCTCTATCATCTACATAACCATAAGCCAATGGCTTATCATTGTCTGAGATAAGTTGAGCCGGCGTCTTAAGACCAATCTGGTCCGGAGTTTTTGCATTAAGCAAATTTGATTGCGCCAACGAAGAAAAACCTCCTGCGATAGAAATAATAGCTATTAAAAAATTTCTTACTTTCATCATGATATCATTATAAGATATTGAACGTAGTTTTATCTACTTTATTATTGTATTTCATAAATTACCGGAGCAGTTCTTGGCAATAAATAACTACCAGCTCCAACAAGTTTTGTTTTAATTTCAGAAATAGTAACCTGATCACCTCTACCCGCTTTTGAAAGAACTGATTTACATTGTGCATTCAACCTGTTACCGTTTACTACAACTGTAGGCTGTCCGGCAATCTTTAAGTTAAAACCAACAACATCAAGACCAACTTCAAAATCAAAATCAAGCAATTTAGCACCAATAGTAGCAATTTCTAAGTTCGATTTAGGACCTTTTACAACTCCCATTTCTCCTCTAATTGTACCTGTTGGACCAGGAATACCTTTAATTCTGAATGTTTTCTTATCTGTAACTTTTTCTCCGTTTGGCAATGTTCCTGTAACAGAAATAGTAGCTTCAGTACCGGAACCTGGATTCATATTATATTTTCCTGGTTTACCTGCTGAGTTCAATCCTGGAGCACTTGCAACAATTTTGTTAGCATCAACACCAGCAAAAGATACAGAGATTGGGTTAACAACACCTCTATAAACCACATTCATTTTATCAGCAGAAATAGTAGCCGAATTTGGTCTTGGTACTACAACATATTTACCGGCAAATTTTAATGGAATGTTTTTCCCATCTTCTAAGAAAGTAAATTGACCATTAATGTTTTGCTCTCCAACACCACCTGCTGTTAATGAAATAACTGCCTGACCATTCACAATTTGTCCTGGACCCTGGAATGATGTAGGTTTTGTATTTTCGTCATAACGACCCAAAACCACTTTTCCAGTTACTTTTTCACCTTGGAAATAGGCATTTTTATCTAAAACGACAATAGCTTGATAATTGCTGTAAGAGGCCGCAGCTACAGCCGCTTTACCTAAAGCACTGTTGTAAACATCCGCTTCTACTTTTTTAACATCATTCTGCCATGCAGAAATTTTTGCAGCCGAAGCAATTGCAGGAAATCCTTTAAAGTGATAAGCTAAGTATTTTTCTTTTATACCGTCTTTGTTTTTTACATCAGAAACATCAAATTTTTTCTCTATCTCAGAAATAATACCAGCGTATTTTTTTTCTGTTCCTAAAGCTGCTTTAATGTCTGCTTTATATTTCTCAATTTTAGCGATAATTTCATTCCCTTTTTTAGTATAACCGTCTCCAGTAAACCAGTCATCGATATTATCTCCTCTATCCATCGCTTCATATGGAAGTTTACCCGTTTCTTTTTCTACTTCAAATCCTTTGATAGATTGAGCTTTTAAAGTACCTAAATAATCGTAAAATTCTTTTGAAATCGACTCGATTTTATGAGCAGTTACTGCTGCGATAGCGAATTCTCCTTTTGCTTCAGCAGCTTTTTGATCTAAAGATGTTAATAACGAAGCATTTGTCTCAGATGAAGAAGTGTTTGCACTTTCAAACTTTTCATTCATCAAACCAAAAGCAGATATAACTTCTTTTGATACGTTCATTGCTAACATTGCGATGAAAACCAGATACATCAGGTTAATCATCTTCTGTCTAGGGGTTAATTTTCCTCCTGCCATTTTTTTATAATTAGTTCTTTATTAATAAATTTAATATAATAGTCAAAAACTAATTATCCTTTGTTACTCATTGCAGAAAGCATACCACCGTAAACACTGTTTAAAGAAGCAATGTTTGCAGTCATTGATTGCATTTGTTCTTTTAATTTAGAAGCATTTTCAGCTATTTCGCTGTTTGCCTGAGCGTTTCTTGAAGCACTTTCTAATTGTACTTTATATAAACTGTTTAATGATTCCATTTGTGCGGCAGCTAAAGACATTTCTTCAGAATATTTCTTTTGTCCTGCAATAGAATCTACTGTTGGAGAAATCGCTTTTGCAGCTCCTTCAAAATTTTTGATACTGTTTCCTAAACTTGACATTAATTCTCCGTCAATTTTAGCTTCTTTAAGCATTACGTCTAATTTTTGAGACAACAAACCTTGAGCATCCGAAGGTGTTTCAACCTTATCTGCTTTTTTTCTAGCCTGACCATTGGCTAATTCTGGATAAACAAGAGTCCAGTCTAATTCTTCATCTACTGGTTCGAAAGCAGAAAGCGCAAAAATTAATGCCTCAGTTAACAATCCAACTGACAACATAACGGTACCTGTTAACGGTCCAATTTCAAAGTGAGTAATTTTGAATAATGCTCCAATAATTACTACTGCCGCTCCCATACCGTAAGCGAAATTCATTGCTTTTTTACTTAATAATGCCATAATAATACTTGTTTTAGGTTTTAATTTAGATTTAGGTTATTGATTTAATTTTAATTTACTTTTTTTTATTTCCAGTTACCTGAGTTCCCATATAATCCTGTACGGTTCTAAATCCAATATAACTTCTTGCTGAATCTGCATATTCATGATCACGTGTGCTAACCTGTAAAAAGTAAGCTACATCTTTCCATGAACCTCCACGAACAACTTTTCTTTGGTTATTTCCGTCAATTACATTTGGATTCATTGTAGATACATATTCGTATGCATTTGGATTATAAGCAGAATCAGTCCATTCTGCTACGTTACCAGCCATATTATATAATCCGTAACCATTAACTTCGTATGATTTAGCTTCAACAGTATACAATGCTTCATCTGCAGCATAATCCCCTCTGCTTGGTTTGAAGTTTGCCATAAAACAACCTCTGTCACTTTTCGTGTAAGGTCCACCCCATGGATAAGTTGCAGATTCAAGACCTCCTCTTGCAGCATACTCCCACTCTGCCTCTGTTGGCAATCTAAAAGCATTTACTAAATCACGTCCTTTCTTCTTAGATTTAATGTAACTGTTTTTATTCAGTGTTCTCCATGCACAAAATGCTTTAGCCTGCTTCCAAGTAGTCCCAACTACAGGATAATCTCCATATGCTTTATGCCAGAAATAATCATTGTGCATTGGCTCATTATAAGAATAAGCAAAATCTTTGATCCATACTGTAGTATCAGGATATACACTAACCTGCTCCGTTTTAACAAAATCTTTTCTTTTTCCTACTTTTGCTTTAGCTGCAGCCTGAATATCCATCCATGAATAACGGAATTTCAATTTATTTACATCTATGGTTCTTAAACCATTATATGATTCCTCAATTGGCAAATACATAGAATCCATTACCTCGGCGTAATACTCATCCGGATATGCTTTTGTATCTTTAATTAATTTAACTTTTTTGTTTAATTTTCTGCCTGCATACGGATCATCCTTAGTACCAACACTGTAGTAATTATCATACATATACTTATCGTAAGCAGTCATTTTATCAGGCTCAGAATCGTTAAATGCATAATCTGCAATACTACCTGTTTTTCCTTTACCATCTGCAGATCCTTTTTGACCGGTTTCATCTGCCAAAATAGCTAAACGAACTCTCATAGTAGAGTCTTTTACCCATTCTACAAACTGACGATACTCTGCATTAGTAATTTCTGTTTCATCCATATAAAATGAACGAACTGTTACTGTTTTAGTTGGAGCATCCTCTACAGCAGCCAAATCAGCATCTGATTTACCCATAATAAATGATCCACCAGGAACTAAAGTCATACCATAAGGCTTTTCAGGATGCCACTTTCCTCCTTGCACACCTACTAATTCACCTTTATCACCTGATTTTCCACAGCTAATTACTAGTGTTAACATTGTCGCAAATGCAATAAACTTCTTCATATAAATTTGGGATTTCTATTCATTATTATAAGTCCGTAAACGTATTTATTATTTTTTAAAAAAACAATATTCTTTGTATATTTATTTTAACATTCGAAATAAAAATTAAAATAAATAAAAAAAAAATATTTCATCTATAAAACACTCAATAAAAGCGATAAAATCGATGTTTTTAAAAATTTAGAACTATTTTTCTTGCTAATTATATTTTAAAAAAATCATTAAAAAATCATAAAAATAAAGTTTTTAACAAAAAATTTTAATTACAAAACGTTTTTTCTCTGCGCCTTCCACCATCTTTCAGGTAATTCCTGATTACAGGCACATAAATATTCTTCATAAGAACATGGTAATAACGTATTTCTTTTTAGTTTATTACTTCTTTCAACTGCATACGGAATTTCAATCCACCATCTGTCAGTTTTATCACTTTTATAAAACACCAATTCCTCATTTTCTAATGGAACAATATACTTCAGATAATTTGCCCTACTGCCAAAAGGATATTCTTTTGATCTATAATGATAACCTTCAATAAAATACCATATAATTTGTGTAATTAAAACAGATTCTGCTACCGTACTATTATGATTAAAAATACCGAAAGCCGATACTTTGTCGCTAATACCTGCATATCTTGATAACGAACAGATTTCTTTACCGTTAAATCCGTTTGGTTCAAAAGAAATCATATTTCCTGAATCTGATGACTTAACTGAATTTAAATCAAAACTGATTAGATCGGCATCTCTAAAAACAGGTTCCGCCAAAGCAATATTATTTGATATTTCACCTAAACGATAAGCATCAAAAAATAATTTTTCAATTAAATCAATTTCTTCCTGAGAATTATAATAGGTCTGATATCCAATATTGCAATAATTAAAAAGATTGTTAGGCTCATCAATAATAATCTTGGTCAGATAAGAACTTGCTGAAATAGTTTCATTCTCTTTTCCAAAATCAAACCTGTTATCAACCGAGACCAAATTAACCATTTGCTCCAAATCATCGTAGGCACGATATAAAGCATAGGTTAAATCCTGAGAACCTCCTATAACTATGGGAATGACTTTATTTTTTATTAGAGTTGATGTAACTTTTTTGAGTGCAAAATAGGTGTCTTCAACTGAATCTCCTGAAAGGATATCCCCCAAGTCAGCAATTGAAGCGTCCCAATTACCAGGAAACGTGGCGTACAGTTTTTTTCTTACAGCAGATAAATTTACAGCATTAACGATATTGATATTTCTGCGATCTTCTATTACTCCAACAATTGCAATGTTGATTTTGCTTATGTCTGGAAATTGGTGTTCAGTATGAAAAACAACCTTGCTACCCAATTCCTGGGAAGAAAGCGAATCAATAAATTGTAAAATTACATCATCAACTGGTTTTAGAAAATCAAACTCCATCTATTTCTTTTTAGCAACAGGTTTTTTAGCAACAGTTTTCTTGGCCGGAGTTTTTTTGGCTGAAGCTTTTTTAGCCGGCGCTTTCTTTGCTGGTGTTTTTTTAGCAATCATTTCCTGAACTTCAGCTAATGTCAATTTTGTAGCATCAACATCTTTGCTTAGTTCAATTTTTATTTTACCTTTTGTGATTACTGAACGTCCCCAACGTGCTTTTTCAACCAAAATACCTTCTTCTTCCCAGTTGTGCAGTACTTTATCAATATTCTTTTGTAATTTATCCTCAATCAGATCCTGAATATCTTGTTGGGATAAATTATCAAAATTGTATTTTTTACTTACATTTATAAAAATACCATTCCATTTTATGAAAGGCCCAAAACGACCAGTTCCTTTCTGCACTCCTTCTCCTTTATAAACAGCGATTGGAGCATCTGCAATTGCTTTTTCATCAATTAATTCCCTGGCTCTTTCTTTTGTAACAGCCAATGGATCTTCACCTCTTGGCAAAGAAATGAACACACTTCCATGACGAACATACGGGCCATAGCGTCCGTTACTTACTTCAACCTCTTCTCCTTTATATTCTCCTAAATTTTTAGGCAATAAAAATAAATTTAGGGCTTCTTCAAGTGTAATGTTTCCAATATTTTGTTCTGCCATTAAACTGGCAAATTTTTTATCTTCATCATCCGCTTCACCAATCTGAGCCATTGGTCCAAATTTTCCTAAACGAACCGAAACCTGTCTTCCGTCAGCATCTTTACCCAAAATTCTCTCTCCACTTTCTCTCTCTGCATTGGCTTCAACATCTTTTACATTGGGATGAAATTTATCATAAAACTCCTTCATCATGGTTGCCCAGTCAATGTTTCCTTCAGCAATTTCGTCAAAATCCTGTTCTACTTTAGCAGTAAAATTGTAATCAAGGATATTTCCAAAGTTTTTAACCAGGAAATCTGTAACTATTGTTCCGATATCTGTTGGAACTAATTTCCCTTTATCAGAACCTGTATTTTCTTTCAGCAACTTCTCACCTACTTTATCAGCCTGCAAAGTAAGTTGTGTATAATTGCGTTCCTGACCTTCCAATGTTCCTTTTTCAACATAATTTCTGTTGATGATAGTCGAAATAGTTGGCGCGTACGTAGACGGACGACCAATTCCTAATTCTTCTAATTTTTTAACCAGAGAAGCTTCTGTATAACGTGCTGGTGGCCTTGAATATCTTTCCGTTGCCGTAATGTAGTTATTACCTAATTTCTCGTTAACTTTCATTGCAGGCAACATTCCTTCCTGTTCTTCCTCATCATCATCATGTCCCTCTAAGTATACCTTTAGGAAACCTTCAAAAAGCAGTACTTCTCCTGAAGCGGTAAAAATTTCGCTGTGATTGTTTGCTTCAATTTTTACGTTTGTTCTTTCTAATTGTGCATCACTCATTTGAGATGCCAATGTTCTTTTCCAGATCAAATCGTATAAACGGGCCTGATCACGATCGATATTCACAGTATGGCGCGACATATCTGTCGGACGAATGGCTTCGTGGGCTTCCTGTGCACCTTTGCTTTTATTAGCAAAAGTTCTTGGCTTGGAAAACTCTTTCCCGTATGATTTTATGATTTCAGCTTCAGCAGCATCCATTGCATCTTTAGAAAGGTTGACACTATCCGTTCTCATGTATGTAATAAGTCCGGCCTCGTATAAACGCTGTGCAAGCTGCATGGTGATTCCAACCGGCAAGTACAATTTTCTGGCTGCTTCCTGCTGTAATGTAGAAGTTGTAAAAGGTGCTGTTGGTGATTTTTTGGTAGGTTTAGTTTCTAAATCAGAAACTTTATATTTTGATCCGATATTTTGTTTTAAGAAATCTTCGGCTTCTTTTTTAGTATTGAAATTTTTTGGCAATTTGGCTTTGAAAGCTTTTCCGGCTTCATTTACAAACTCAGCAACAACCGAATAACTGGCAATTGCACTAAAATTCTGTATTTCGCGTTCCCTTTCTACAATCAGACGAACAGAAACGGACTGCACACGTCCGGCAGAAAGTCCTCCTTTAATTTTTCTCCATAAAACCGGAGACAATTCATAACCTACCAAACGATCCAGAACACGACGTGCCTGTTGCGCATTTACTAAATTATAATCAATTTCCCTTGGATTGTCGATTGCTTTAAGAATCGCTGATTTGGTAATCTCGTGAAAAACAATTCGTTTGGTCTTTTTAGAATCCAGTTTTAGTTCTTCCGCCAAGTGCCATGATATGGCTTCTCCCTCACGGTCCTCATCACTTGCCAGCCAAACCATTTCGGCATTTTTAGATAGTGTTTTCAGTTTACTTACTAAGGCTTTTTTATCGGGAGAAACTTCATATTTGGGTTTGAAACCATTTTCTACATCTACTCCAATTTCCTTGGATGGTAAGTCGGCTATGTGACCATAACTTGATTCTACCTGATAATCGCTACCCAGAAATTTCTCTATCGTTTTCGCCTTTGCAGGTGATTCCACTATTACTAAATTCTTTGCCATTGGTCTATTTTTCTGCAACAAAAGTAGAAGTTTTTTTTAAATATCAACCCTGATAAGTGATTTTTGAATTATTTTGAAGTTATCATTCCTAAAATTGCAGATTTATCTGTAAACAGATTAATACTATATATAGGTATAACTTTAAGTGGTTTAATTCCAAGAAAAGTTCTTTCATTCACTTAGCCCTAGCCCGGATTGAAGTGTAAAGCCCGGAATAAAAAAATCAAAAGTTTCCTGTTTTAAAAAAGCGACCAGCGGAAGCTCTTTTTATAACATTGGAAACTTTGCTTTTTTTATGAGGACTTGAAACGGAAAGCCGGAATAGCTTCAAATAATTGTGAATTAATAATTATGAATTGTAAATTGCTCTTGTACTTACTTTCAATATTTCCGAAAACATTGTTAATTCTTTATCTGACATCTTGTCATATTTATACCTTTTGCGTTATCTTTGCACTTTGAAATTACGAAATGGAAAAGATTATTGAAGAAAGCAAGCAGGGCGAAAGT
>Ga0247812_10001363_pt1 | contig 13875 bp, 12 predicted proteins | sample UWRJL149409B1_FD_178011 | JGI IMG/M metagenome (GOLD analysis project Ga0247812, IMG submission 178011) | Plant litter microbial communities from Arlington Agricultural Research Station in Wisconsin, United States - UWRJ-L149-409B-1 | ecosystem: Environmental > Terrestrial > Plant litter >...
ATCTATCTCTCTCTCTCCTTCATCATTAAACAAGGTCTCCTGGGCTACCAATAGTTAGATTGTGTATAGCAACGGACCAAAGAAATATGACCTACCACTCCATAGCTCAGAGTATACGCCTCCGGTATCAATAAGTTCACGATGAGTTCCATCTTCAGCTACCTGGCCTTCTTTCAGTACAATAATCTTGTCACTATCATAGATGGTCCGTAATCGATGAGCGACGAAAACGCTAGTCCTGGCTTTGTCCTTCAAGATGCTATTGATGTTCTGCATCAGAGCTTGCTCGGTGTGAGTGTCCAATGCAGAAGTAGCTTCGTCGAAAAAAAGAAGTGGTGGGTCCTTGAGAATTAATCTAGAGACAGCCAGTCTTTGCTTTTCTCCTCCTGAGATCATCATACCGCGCTCTCCGACCATGGTATTGTAGCCATCAGGAAGCGTACATATTATATCATGGATCTTAGCCCTTTGAGCAGCAGCTTGAACTTTCTCCGGAGAGGCGCTCAGATCACCGTATCGAATGTTGTGTTCGATGGAGTCATTGAAAAGAGGCGTATCTTGAGGAACAACTCCGATAGCCTTCCTCAGAGACTCCAAGGTGACCTGTGTAATGTCCTGGTCATCGATCAGAATTCGTCCTTCTTGAACATCATATGACCGGAACAAGAGCCGCAAGATAGTGGATTTTCCACACCCGCTGGGCCCAACAATGGCAATTTTCTTGCCAGCCGGAATAGTGAGGCTCAGATTCTTCAAGATTGGACGGTCCGGGTGATAGCCAAATGATACATTCTCGAACTTGATTTCACCACCTTTAGTAAGTATAAGCGGCTTTGCATTTGCTGGCTCCTTGATGGCAACGTTGACCTTCTGGAGATTAAAAAGGGTCTCCATGTCGAGAAGAGACTGCCGTAGCTCTCGATATACGGACCCGAGGAAGTTGAGAGGTACTGAAAGCTGGAAGACTAGTTGATTCACCATGACAAGATCCCCTACCGTCAGCGTCCCCTTAGCTACCCCTTCAGCCGCCAGATACATCATGGCTGTTAAGGCAGACGAAAAGATCAAATTCTGACCAGCATTAAGAAAAGAAAGTGATGTTGCAACCTTGATTGAAGAATTTTCATACTGTTTCAAGGCTTGGTTATACCTGCCAACTTCATATTTCTCATTATTGAAGTACTTTACTGCTTCGTAGTTGATCAACGAATCAACCGCAACAGTAGAGGCCTTATTGTCTGCTGCGTTGGCTTGTCTCCGAAACTTTGTTCTCCAAGCTGTTGTCCAGATGGTGAATGCTGTATAGCCAACCATCGTCACAGCCGTGATGGCCGCAAACTTGGCCCCGAACTGATATGTGAGGATACCACATACCATGGAAATCTCCAACGCTGTAGGTAAAATATGAAATACCATTGACGTGAGAACAAAACTTATGCCCTTGGTTCCCCGATCAATCGCTCGTGTCAGACCTCCAGTTTGCTTTGTCAGGTGAAAGTTGAGGTCCAGACGTAAAAGATGGTCGAAGACATTGCAAGCCACTCTCCGAATAGCTTTCTGGGCTACACTCGCAAAAACTGCGTTGCGAACCTCTTGAAAGACCGCAGCTCCAATCCTCGTAGCTCCATATGCAAGGAGCATAGAACCCGCAACAGTGGTGGCAGTACCTCCAACAGTAGCAAAATCGATGTTCATAGAGTCAATAATGCTCTTGAAGTAGAATGGCACCTGCACATTCAATACCTTCGATCCAACCAACAGAGCTACTGCAATCAGAACGCGAGCCCTTGTTCCAAAACTGTCTTTCGGCCACAAGTACTGTGCCATCTCCTTCAGAATAGCCCAATCTGCCTTCCGCTGCTCCTTGTTGGTCTTGTCTCCTAATGCTAGGGGATCTTTCCGCGAAGCAGTAGGTATTGCTGCCGCTGGTCTCGAAGCACTCTCTGGCTTTGTGCCAGGAACATTATCTGCTGCAATTGTTTCCCTCTGGGCTTGAGCTGCGATGGTGCCTTTCACGGCTTCCTTAAACCCCACGCTGGTTTTGGTAAATACCCTTAGACCGACCCCAGGCCGCATCCATTGTGCTTGTCGGAACCCAACCTTTGCTCCAGAGCAAGAGGCTCGTTGCAGAGTTCGCAGTATCATTGTCTTCCAGCTAGCGCAGCTATTGGTTCACCTCAAAGCTTCACCCGCATTCTCCCCTGTGCAGCTTTTGGAGGGGCAGTTTCGAGCTTTGTTTGTTTACTAGGTGGTTCGGGAAGACTGGTGTTGACGTCGTCGTTCCAAGGAACATAAAAATTGCACACAAAAAATTTCTCGGTTTCAACTTATCTTTCACGAATTATTGTCCAAAAACTCGAAGCTTACGAAGAAGCTGTGTTTTAGTGATTCGAAGAGATTATTACGCAATTGGCGCTCCCATGCCCGCCTGAGGCCGTAAATATTCAAAAGCTTGGGATTGACGACATCATAAGTAAATTCTACACAAGAACTTCACGTTTACACCCACCAGCATTGCAATGGCTATGCGCGGTCGGTTGTCGCTGCATAGCAATACTCACAGTCTGCGAAAAGTTCAAAGTTCTTATACTAGTCTGCAATGCCGGCGAGCTATTCATATCAGCGCAACGACCACCTCGGAGTCTCCCATACTGAATGGAGATGTTTTGAGCAACTCAATTGATTCATGTACAGATACTGCAGGTAATTGATACTTGTTTTAGCTGTTTGTCAAGTCACTGATTAGTTCTCCGTTGGTAGATGCTCGCTTTGAGGTTTTAGGCGCTCCATATTCTCTTTTGTCTGTTTCGTTATCGGCGTCGCAAAAGTTATATACGAGAAGAGGTACTTTGGTCGGAGTCAGCGGGAAAGCAGAAAATGTAAGCGTTCCAGAAATTGAGAGGGCAAAGAATTGTCAGCTAAGGAATTTTCGATTTAGGCGCAGTCTACATTGTCCATACTAGAACCATTTCGCAGAGCAGCACTCGGCATACCTTTCTTATATCAGCAAATAACCTCCACAAGCCCGATAACGGCATTAATATCTACAAGATCACCCCTTACTTCTTTTACAGTACTACATCTGAATGGAACTGTGGACTGGATGGTAACACAACGGAAAGCACTCTTAGCATGGACAGGACATACACTTTCAGTAACCCCAACAATAAATCGACAACTTAGTCTAGCACATTGGGGTAATTCACAAGTTACAGGAAGGGGTTTGGTTGCACTGGCTGGGCCGGGGCAGGTTTATAGGATCATATTGAAGGCTGGCGAGGAATATGTTGCCCACCCAGGGAACGTTGTCGCATACACCATAACTCAACATCCTCCTTTGCCATACAGGTTAAAGTCCTCCCGGCTGCGCTTCCAAGTTCCCAACCTTGGATTGAATCATTTGGTTCCAGATATTAAGTTCTTCAGGGTGATGCAACAAACCGATTTGTGGAAAGGCATTAGGAGATTCTTATTCACTTTGCGAACGTCAGCACGGAGAACGATCTGGGGAGATAGATTGTTTCTTCAATTCCATGGACCTACCACGATCTTACTCTCCTCGAGAGCGGCACGGGTAAACGACGTGCTAACGTCGAGAGATGTGAACGAAATTGCGGACACAGAAGCTGGCATTATCCAGCAAGCTGTGACTTTAGCAACTAAGCCAAAGGATATTGCTACGAGTAGACAAACCGCAGACGTACCAACCGGCTTTCATGTGGCAGAGGTTAGCGGTGATGGGAAGGTTAGATTTGAGGATGCTAAGGATGTTGCACACTTTGTGAGATAAATTGAAACCTTGTATGGATTAGGTAGTGTAAGCTGTGTATGCTACGGAAGCAAAACTAAGAAACGCATAATACCATGTGGCTAACTGGCTCTATCAGTCTGGAGCAATAGTTTCTCGTCTATGTTCTTTCCGTACTGTTGATTTGTTAAAGAGATGGTACATGTACATTCCTTGATTACCAAGACGTGCTACTGTCGGCTCCCACAACTGCGATGACTGTACCTGATATGTCATTTCTCCTACTCTTTGGAAGTTGCCTAGTAGTCTCGGTTGGTAAACAAGGGACTTTCTTTCGTCTAATTTGCTGATCTTTCGAGAGACTTATTACTGTTGTACTTGCGATCACTGTAATGGCGGCCCACCTGAAAAGCCTCTTAATCTCCTCTCCACACCTCCGCATCCCATCACTTACGACAAAACGACCTATTCAACTCACAAATTACGTTATGTAGTATTCGCGCTCGGAGCTTCTTAACTCCGTGTATGCGAATAGGCTAGGTATCGAAGGAGCTACTAATCTGCTTTAGGGATACTAATTTACTGCATAACTACTTTTAGTAGCTGTTAGTAAGTATTTTGTGCTCCCATGCCATCTTTATGGCGGAGAAGCGCCTCCCGCAGGGTCCCGCCTTCATGCCTAGTATCAGAGTGCCGGTTGAAGTCAATATCCCCGAATTATGGCTGTAGCAATTGCACATTAATATTCGGCCAGCCAGAAATTTGATATGCTATACATATCTATGTCATTGATTGATAGGTAAGTTGTTCCTAAAAGCATATCAAAGGCTTGATGTGTTTTCGGAGGGGAATAATGATAATCCGGTTAGGATGGTGTTGCTTTACGCCAGTTACGTTTGTTATTTACGAATATGTTTATGAACTTCCCAAGTCTTTGGGGTTCAACTCAATTCAGATTCCAGGCTTCAGAAATCTAAGCGATCGCTTTAGTGACTTTTATAGTGAGGAAAGCAAGCTCAGCAGAAGAGAACTTACTATTCTCAAAAACAAACCCCTTATCATCCTCACATCCGCAATGTCTCAATCCACCAGTCCAGCCAGGTCATTCACAACCACACTTACAGCTAAGGAGTTCAGCAACTCCGAATATATTAGCCCCTCAACTTCCGTCTTCTCTACTATTGAGCTTCTTACGCAAATCCTGGAGGACTGTGCTGCCCACGATCTACTTTGCCACTTGCCTCGCGTGAATAGCACGTTCAAATGTATTATTGATAATAACCAGTCAATTCAAAAACGGCTATTCTTTATTCCGCTAGAAGTTAAAGATAAAGATGAAGATGAAGATGATTACGGGATCGTTGTTGCTAAGTTTCGGATAAACCCGTTCTTAAAGTACTTGGCGTATAGAAAGGGTGCAAAGATCGAGGAAGGCTGCGACTATAATTTCGGTCCGAAGCCGCCTACACAATGGATGATTGAGAGCGGTGCTGATCTATCGCCGAATGAGCAGTGGGGATTTGACCCTGATGATAAGGTTAAGAAGTATCTGGAGTTTGACTGGGACAAAGTAATTAGCGATGAGCGGTTCTTGCGTAAGGAAGCGAGTTGGAAGCGAATGTTGCCTGTTCAGCCGTCATGGAGAGAAATATGGAATCATTCTGGGGATTCGGATGGGAGGGAAGTGAGGCCGAATGGCCAGAAGATGCTTGGGAAAACATGGGAATCTGTTAAGATCAGGAAAAATAATCCGTGCTGTAGCCGGTTGAGAACATTTATAAGGAGTAGTGAGTGGTTTGGGGTTGTTGTCATGACTAATGTGGACATTTGTACCAGTGATACAGAGGAATTCTCCAAAATATATTGGGAGAATAATGGATATATGCTAAGTCATTGGCCCTATGATGAAGAGTAGTTTGAGCGTCTTGGGATTCGTAATGTATACGAATTTAAATTAAAGAGTTAGCACAACACAACACACTCAAGTCTCTTGCTAGTCAGGAGACTGTTTAGGGTTCTTGAATCTGAAATTTCCCAAGTTTCTGAAATTCATTCATAAAAGTTCAAGAGCTTTCTATTATATCAATAAATCATTGGTTATATATCATGTTGCAGAGATAAGAAGATAATTTGTACACAATAAACACCAAAACCGATTATCAGCCTATTTTGACTCGTCGAAATACAGGTATTCGACATAATGATTTCATAAAATAAATCCTGACTGAGGTTGTAGACAAGAAGTTAAAGACGCAGAAATAAGAATTGTATTGTCCAGGCCAAAAACAACGAAACGCCAAACTCCCTATCGAAATCCGAGTTCCTAAAAAGAAGAACCCATCAAGCCCAAATATATAGCCAAGCACATATATCCTAGTCCTACCTCTAAATTCTATTTCTTTATAACTGAATTCGATTTATGATCTAGTGATACAACACGATCGAGACTTTACGTAGAGCCTTAACACTTTTTCCCTTTCTTGCATGGTGTAGTTGTAGGGCTTTGGTTGGATCCCACCGTTTTAGAAGATGGAGGTAACACTTTCCGGGATGTTTGCTTCGTTGTTGTACCCGAGGGAGTTTTCGTCGACCCTCTTGGAGCTTTCGCAGTTGCTGTAGACGTTGCCCCCAACTGGGGCGATGAAGTACGCGTCGAGGATATCGAACATGCTTTGCTCGAGCTCGAAAGCCTTTTACCATTGATAGGGCCCTTCGCCTGTCTCACGGTTATTGGCCTGGTCAATGAGGAACATTTCAAAAGCTCTTCCGGAAAGGTAACTTTGAATCCTATCAACGGATCTCCTCCAGCTGGAATGACGACGCTCTTAAGCAGTTTATCGATATTTTTTTGCATTTTATCACCAGCTTCCGTAATATCTTTCTTCATAAACTTGACGAAGTAATCGTGGAAATTGTAGACTTGCTTCTTCGCATATTTGGGTTTTAAGCCCGGCTGGTCTTGATCGCTATACCCCTTACTTGCTATATCCGTATAAGTCTGATCGTCGGAGTCTGTGGCTGGTTCCGAGATAGGGGGGTCTGAATCTGAGGATGATGTTCTTGGAGTTATTTTTGCTTCACCAAATAGACCGCATAAACCATCCATAGGATCGTCCATCCTAGCCTCGTAGAAAAGTTTGAGAACTTTGTAGATACCGTTCACCGTATCGCAAAATCCGTCTTTTACTTCTATCATATAATTGTTGATCCGGGCCAGATCGTAGGCTACTTCCACATCACCATTAGCCTCGTGCTTACTCCAAACGTGGCCTTTGCGAGTATTGGTCTTTTTGTCCCCAGACAGCAAGGCCATGCGATCAAGATTGAATCTACTCCCCATCTGTGCCATTATATGTTGTAACAATGACCCATAATACGTATCTTGGGTGTAGTCTGGATCTTTCGCTCTTTGTATTGGGTTATCTATGTATGCTTTCTTGTGGTTCGCCAAAAAAACTTCTTTAATTGTATCTTTAGGCCATCTTTGTTTGGTTTCTGTTTCGAGATATACCAGGAAATGGCCAAGAGTCTGCGCTTCGAAAATATGGTCGGCTATTTTGCAGTTAGAAATGTCCTGCAACAGTGCTAAGCTTTCCTACTTACCATCCAGCTTAAGGTTGGAATCTGTATTAGTAAATACGCTGACCAGTTTTTTCCTACCTAGCACAGTAACGTAAGGCCCTCGAATCTTCTTGGTACCTTCTTGCCACGACTCCAAAACATCCGCCACTGGGCTATTCCTGTAAGGGGCAAAATTTGTTCCTGAACGATAAAAGTCAAGTGAGTATTCACCACCGAATACTTTCACACCCTTCTTTGACTGTCGCGGGTTGAGACCTGGAACTTTGGCCCGTCGCTGTAATTCTCCTTCATTATCCTCGTGTGTGATGTTTATGTGCGATTCGTGAAAAGATAAGGAGCCAGTTTCCTCTAGAATAGGGAAAGCATTGGCGACGAAAGTGAGTGCCAAAGTGAGTAGAGCAGCCTTGGTGAAAAACATTCTTTCTCGTCCAGTGATTGAATGAAATGAGAGATGAGAGATGAAATCACAAAGGTAAAAGTAATGAGATTAGAGTGTGCAAGACGCACTTCAATTGAGGAAAATTCCTAACTATATACTGCTCTCCATACAACAAGACATAGATCATTCCTCGAGGAACATGCGCTGAACTCTTTTTCTGTATCTTTGGGCCTTGGAACCAACATACAGCCCTCTTCACAAGGTGTGAGCTCTGCGCGTCTCTCCATATGGCTATGATTGTTGGTGATATATAATTAGATCCTATAGGAGAGAGAAGGTTTGGAGAGAAGGAGCACTATTTCCTATGGTAGGAGCCGGGAGGATGCAGGTCCAATATTTTCTTGAACATTGAATGGATTCTGTTCTGTTGGTATGTATTTTGGGAGAAGTGGAAGGCTGTGCAGCCAAGACATTTAAGGCCGAGGCGAGCAGGAGACCTTATAGTGAGGAATACCGAATATCAGCCTTCTGATGCACCACTTTCAATCTTGGATATTGCTTTCAGTCACATCTTACTGTGAGAAAAAGCCAACAAATGTAGAAGACTCATAGTTGCCTGGTAGCAAGATCAAATGTCGTGTCCTTCCATATCTTCACTCCCTCTTTCTTTCTGTCTTCAACCCTTAAACATGGACTATTTTGCTTGACTCTCTTCTCTTTACTGTCTTTTATGTCTAGTTTTTCTTTATATCAATGATTGCTGGAATTGTTAAAATGCTGAAGATAGATTCTGATCTTGATAGTAGGTGTTTCTGGTTAGGGTACGTACAACGCGCTCATAATCTATTGTTAGAATATATTGTGGGATTAATCTTGCTCCCGATAGGAATAGCAAGCACCAAAATATCTTTTTTTGGTAGAAATGTAACTTTTAGTAATATGGGAGAACGAGTTACGAGTCAACCCTTCTCTCGAACCTGTATGTACAGTACAGTACAGTAAATACCACTTTCGCCATATTCGATATCACGTGATAGACTCGACCGGTAACAGGAATTGCGGATGTAGTCCCGTTCGCCCCTATTCCTATTTGGAGGTATCTCCTCGAGCTACTGTAGTACACGGTGTTAATGGTGTTAATCTCTACCTCTACAGTAACTATATGCACTATACTCCTGTCATACATACCCGGTACTTGTACCAGGGCCTAGCGGCGTTACATGCGTTGTAAACGTTGATTGGCGCTGTTGGGATTAAGGTAGTAGTAGTTGGTTTTAGTTATTAGTTAACCCTTTCGTTCGGGCCTCGCGCAATGCTCTAAGGCCGAGGATTCGCTAGCTGGGGACTGCTGGACCTAATTTCTCACGTCACTCTACAAACATCAGAGGCTTGAATGAAAACCTGGTATACTTCTTCTATAGCTTGTACATATTTAGAGACCGACGCGTGATAATTCTGATTGATTCTCTTCTTGTTGCGTTCAACTTCCTGCTTTCATTTTCCAAATAATCGGTCAAATACTTCCATCCAATCAGAAAACAACCAGAGCATGGCCCAAGAGGTGCCGTCATCGAAGACGTCAACAGATGTAGACGATAAGGCTCGGGAAGCCATGAACGCGTCCACAACTACGCATGGGTCAGAAATAGCTGAGGAGAACCGACGTTCGCCTGACCTTCAACGGGTTCGGAGTCCAGACAAGGAAACGGAGGCGAACATCTTTCCAGAACGAGAGGGATTGGCAGAAGCAGACTTGGAGAAGAATGCTGCCGAGAAACCGAAACCTGTCGTTGGAGGGTTGAATCCTGCGGATTTTCCGGATGGGGGATTAGAAGCATGGTTGGTGAGTGATATTTCTTATGTGCATTACGAAGCACTTGATTTATGGTGAACATGTTGCTGATTTCTTTCCCAGGTTGTTTTTGGATCGTGGTGTTCCTTGTAAGAAATCTTGCCTAATGTTCTACACACAGAATCGAGCACTAATTCATAATCATAGATTTTGCTCTTTTGGCTGGATTAACGCGATTGGTATCTTCCAGGAATACTACCAGCAAAATAACCTTAGCAGATACTCTTCGTCATCAGTATCGTGGATCCCATCCATGGAGGTTTTTATGATGTTCTTTGGCGGCCCCATCTGGGGTAAAGTATTCGATAACTACGGCCCTCGCTATCTTCTTCTCGTTGGAACCTTCCTTCATGTCTTTGGTCTGATGATGACTTCATTATCCACCGAATACTACCAAATCCTTCTCTCTCAAGGGGTTGTTAGTTCGCTCGGTTCAAGCATGGTTTTCAGTGCCTCCACCGCATCTGTAGGAACCTGGTTTTTTAAAAAAAGAGCAGCATCTTTTGGAATCATGGCTTCAGGATCTAGTCTTGGAGGGGTGATATTTCCGATCATGGTTCCAAGACTGATCAGACAAGTTGGCTTTCCATGGACAATGCGGATTTGCGCATTTATTATCCTTGGAATGTTGATTATCGCCAACCTGACCGTAAAATCAAGACTCCCTCCAAGACCTCAGAAGATCGACGTTATGGAATTCATACGGCCGCTGAAGCAGAAATCCTTCGCACTGGTCTGTGTTGCAAGTTTCTTCTTCTTCTTCGGAACATTCCTTCCGTTCAATTACTTGATTCTTCAGTACGTATACGCCCTATCCTAGTTTAATGGCAATGCTAACCCATTACCCAGAGCTCAAGAACTAGGAATGTCGCAAGAGCTAGCGCAGTATCTTCTAGCAATGCTCAACGCAGCCTCAATTTTCGGGCGTATCCTCCCTGGTATCGCAGCAGACAAACTAGGTCGCTTCAACACCATGATCGTCACTTGTGCACTCTCCTCCATAATCGTTCTAGCCATTTGGCTGCCCGCCCGGGGCAATGCCCCTATCATTGTCTTCGCGGTATTTTATGGTTTCACCTCCGGTGCTTTTGTATCCCTTGGTCCGGCTCTTATCGCACAGATATCCCCGATTCGCGAGATTGGTGTGAGAAATGGAACCTTTTTCCTATTCGTTTCCATTGCGGGTTTAACGGGAAATCCTATTGGTGGTGCTCTTGTGGGACAGAACCACGGTGATTATCTGTATTTACAGATCTTTTGTGGCACGACGATGGCATTTGGCACGTTAATTTATATCGCGTCAAGATCGGTGCAGTGTGGATTCAAGTTCAAGGTTATTTAAGCGTGGATGATTCATGGGGGGAGTGGAGATATATAATAACGTCAATTAATAATAAAAGTATATAAAATTTATATATATATATATATTAGGATAGAATACATACATTCGGAGGCTTCTAGGTCTCCAATAGCGTCCGAGTAGAGAAATTACGATTCGTATCCAAACCATTACAATACATACTCTATGATATTAATATTATCAAAAAATTTGGTGCAATAGTGGCCAATGATTTAAAGAGCTGATATGTGGTGAGCCTTTCTAGTCTTGTGTTTACAAAATGCTCTTAACCTCATCGGATCATGTCCACTATTTTCTGGGTGTTGGTATCACAAGTTTCAGCTACGGAGCTCTGTGAGTTCATGGCTAATTGACGTTCAGGTAGACTTCCTCGTATTCATTCGCATTCAACTATATACTAGCTTTTGTTTGACCAGGAATAGCTCTAGCAGGAATGGCAGGTGTATTTTATACATATACGCAAATTCCGACATAATCCCCAGACTCGATTCTCATTCTCGTAACATGCAAAAGCCGATTTGAGAAGACTTCAAGTGGTAGGAGAAAACATTAACATTGCCACCACAAAGCCTAAGCACGATGCCATTGATTAGCAAGATTATCAGAGATAGATATTGATTAAAATGGATGTTAGCTGGAGAACGAAGAACGAGACAAAGGAGGATATTTACGATAAGACAGATAATAGCGAAATCTATATGATTGAGTCTTTAGTAGGAAAATAAAGAAAGGTATAAGGAGAGTCCGAAAGGCTTCGAAGTCGTCATAGGAATTGATAACCAGCACCAACTGTATGCCTATGTTAATAATTTGCACTCAACAAGGGCTTGAGAAAGTACTATTCAACTTATTCAACCGCTTGCCGCAATTAATATCTTGAAAGTGAAAGTGTAAAAGTGAAAGTGTAAAAGTGAAAGTGCAAGAAGCTTTTCAAGTAAATTCTAAACTTTAGGGTTGTTATCTACTTGACTAGGAACCGGAGATACAGTGTGTTTACATTCAGAAGGATTTCTAAGTAACTCTGACTCTGCTTGTTGTAATGTATTTGCGTCAAATTTTATATCCTACAGGAGCTTGAATTAAGTGCTGTCTATTATATAGGACAAACACATGAAACTGTGTAGCCGTCGATTAGAATGGAAATGATTGCCTCAACTACTTCAGTTCATCTGTATAATTTCAAAAAAAAAAAAAAAACTGTAGCAAACCCTAAATTCTATGAAGCACTAAGTATTGCCTTTCTTTTAAAAATGAAAGTCAAATCAACGAAACAATGATATTGTGAAAAGTGTTGCAATTAGGAAGCGAAAGTCGCGGTGTGCAGCCAAGCTCTGCGCGTTACCACAGCAACAGACCCGAAGTGAGACGTGATGGAAGCCAAAACAACACCAGCAACTTTGAACGTCAAGTAATTTGCGACAATTGAACCACCAACACGACAGAGTGCAAGTGTTTCTCTCCCGGCGTGGTGATTGATCAATTGGAATTTCTCTTCGTCGTTTCTGCGGTTTTTGCTACCTCTTTGCACGTCATGTCTGTCCGAGGTAAATTTCAGCCAACATCACAACGACATTTCTTGAATTGACAGTATAACAGTGGTCGCCCGTATTCGCCCTCTTCTGGATAAAGAGCTCGACAAAGACACAATTGTACGCGCTGAGTCGAGCGTAGAGGGAAAGCCTGCGAATTTGGTGCGGATACCGAATCCCAAAAATGAGTCGGAGGAGTTCAGCTTTACGTTCAACAGCGTTTATGATATGGGGACATCGCAGGAGGAACTATTCACGAATGAGGGTATGACTCTTCCAAAGTTTGTAATCTGCTAAGGTGCTAATATTTGCAGTTGCGCCGACCCTAAAGTCTCTTTTCCAGGGATTGGATGTCACGATTTTTGCATACGGAGTAACCGGTACAGGGAAAACACATACGATGAGAGGAGGGCTTAAACTCACCGAAAGAGGAGTGATTCCACGACTACTGAGTGGAATATACAGACGTGGCCGAAAGGTCACTAAGGATTCTGGGGGCGAAACCAACGTCTCTGTAACCCTCTCATATTACGAAATATATAACGACAAAGTTTACGACCTCTTCGAAAGTCCTGAAAAACGTTCACTGGCTGGATTACCATTACGAGAAAAAGATGGAAAGACAATTGTGGTTGGCTTATCCGACCGTGCTTGCAATGACCTGAAGGATTTTGAGAAGCTATATATTGAAGCTAATAATAATCGAAGTACGGCAGGAACGAAGTTAAATGCAGAGAGTAGTCGGAGTCATGCTATCCTTATGGTCAAGGTTATTCAAACAAACGGGGAGGAGACATTGACCTCTACAGCTAGTGCAATCGATTTAGCTGGTTCGGAAGATAATCGGCGGACGGAGAATGGGAAGGAGAGAATGGTCGAGTCGGCGAGCATCAATAAGAGTCTATTTGTGCTTTCACAATGCATCGATGCCATTGGACGTGGTGATAAGCGCATCCCTTACAGAGAGTCGAAGATGACACGAATCTTGAGTCTGGGTCAGAACAACGGAATAACGATAATGGTTTTGAATCTTGCGCCATTGCGGTCTTATCATCTTGATACGCTATCATCACTTAACGTCAGTTCAAGGGCAAAGCGGATAGAAGTCAGAGAGATCGAGAATGAGGTGGTATTTACACAGCCTCCACGTAAAACAGGAGGAATTTCTGGATTGTCAATGAGTCGGCAACCATTACGACCTCTGGCTAATGCACATAACGCACATGTAAATGTAGCAGTAACAAAACCTGGGGATAAGCCTTTAAAGGCCTTCTCGGTGTACAGTGACAAGAGTAGATCTACAGGTCCTCATGTTGCAACACACGCTGTCAAGCAGCCAATTTCTCATAAACGGCCATCCGATACAGCAACTAACGGACGTCCAACAAAGATCTCAAGGCCGACTCCAATGGGAACAAGGACTGG
>Ga0247812_10001364_pt1 | contig 13867 bp, 9 predicted proteins | sample UWRJL149409B1_FD_178011 | JGI IMG/M metagenome (GOLD analysis project Ga0247812, IMG submission 178011) | Plant litter microbial communities from Arlington Agricultural Research Station in Wisconsin, United States - UWRJ-L149-409B-1 | ecosystem: Environmental > Terrestrial > Plant litter >...
TCGGATTCACGATTTCGATAACTGAAATGTATTTATCCAAAGGCAAATCAGAATAATCAGGAGTTCCAACCTGAGCTTGTTTGTAGTCGTGTTTAAGGGAATTATTTTTGTAGACCACTTCTCCATTTTCCAATAAAAAAGTTCTTTTATAGGAGTTGGCATTTGGGTTTTCTAAATTGAAGATTAATTCTTCTATTGGAACTTCTCCGTCATCCAAAGTAATAAAATCGAAAAATTCAAAAACTCGAGCATCAGAAAGGGATCGTAATTCGGTATTCGGAAAACCGCCACCCATTGAAATCTTAATTTCAGGATGATTTTGTTTTACCCATTGTGCACATCGAAACGCGCTGTATAAATTCCCTGGAAAGGGGACAGAAATTAAAAAGAATGTTGGCTTTACGGCTTCAATTTTAACTCTCAAAAGCGAAATTAAAATCGAATCTATATAAGTTGGCTTTTGCTGTAAAGCTTCGTACAATTCATCAAACGAATTCGCGCTTCGGCCTAAACGTTCGGCATATCGGCTAAAGCCAAAATTTTCATCAACACATTCTACAATATAATCTGAAATATCTTCAAGATATAAAGTGGCTAAGTGTTTTGCTTTGTCCTGAGTTCCCATTGTTCCGAAAGCCCAATCTAATTCTTCCAATTGAGCAAAACGAGAAGCTTCTGGTAAGAAATCTTCCTGACAAATCTGTAAAGCCAATGTTGGATTTTTCCCTTGCAAAAACTGAATAACGGCATCAATAGTTTTGACATATTCATCTTGTAATGCAAAAATACGTTTGGAATTATCAGAGATTTCAAAACCTGAAACCTCAAACTTGAAACCTGAAACCTCAAACAAATCTATAAGCCCTTTCTTCGAAAACAATTCCAAAATCACATCAATACCTAAATCAGCCTGAGCAGATTCAATGTTTTTGGTATTTAGAAATCCTTTTATATAGGCTGTCGCCGGGTATGGCGTATTTAGCTGTGTAAAAGGCGGCGTTATGATGAAGAGTTTCGTTTTCAAAAGAAATGTTTTTGCAAAAATACGAGATATTTAGAGACTTTTTAAGGAAAGATTCACTGAGGAATTTTAGTTTTGTTTTGTAGATATTTAATTACATTTGTCACAATCCAAATCATTCAAATGAAGCATACATTACTTCTACTATTCTTTATAATTACCATTCAATTATTTTCTCAGAATAAAAATCAAACTATTGGTTTTAAAGAAAATAAAGGTCAGATTGTTGATCAAAAAGGAAAACCAAATTCAGCTGTAAAATATCTATTAAATTCTAACGGATTAAATGTGCAGTTAAAGAAAAACGGATTTTCGTATGACGTTTATGAAGTAAAGAAAACACCTATTGACCGTTCACAAACGTCAAAAACACTTCCTTACCAGATTCCGGAAAAGGATAAAGAAACAAAACCAGAATATAACCTTGAATATATTTTTCATCGAATTGATATTGACTTTGTAAATTGTAATTCAAAAGTTGAATTGATTACGGAGCAAAAATCTAGTGATTTTGACAATTATTATAATGTTCCAAACAAACCTGAAGGAATTACAAATGTTTATCAATACAAGCAAATTACTTACAAGAATATTTATCCTAATATTGATGTTGTTTTTTCAATTCCCAATGATCCTCAAAAAGTTGTAGAATATAATTTTGTTATTCATCCGAAAGGGAAAATATCTGATATTAAATTAAAATTTGATGGTGCCGAAACTGATTTGGTTGAGAATAAAATTCAGATGAATGTTCGTTTTGGAAAAATGGAAGAAACGCTGCCTGCAAGCTGGATTGAAGATGGAATAAGTAAAAAGGAGATTGCGGTTGGGTATAGAAAGATTAAGAAAAATGTTTATGGGTTTGTTTCTTCAAATTCTATAAATGGAAAAACTATTGTGATTGATCCTGTGCCGACGAGACTTTGGGGGACTTTTTATGGAGGTACTTATTTTGCACACTTCACCGATATCGATTCTGATAAAAATGGAAATTCTTATTTTTCAGGTAATATCAGTGGTCCGTCAATCAATTATGCGAGTTCAGGTGCTCATCAAACCACTTATAATAATACATATAGTTATGGAACAGATGGAATAATCGCCAAATTTGATAATAATGGTCAACGTGTATGGGGCACCTATTATGGTGGAACTGAAATTGATAAGGTTAATGGATTAGTAGTTGATAATCAAAACAATGTTATTATCACTGGCGAAAGTTATAGTTCTACAAATATTGCTTCTTCTGGTTCTTTCAAACCAACAAAAAGTCCACATCCCAACTCAACAGGCGAAAATTCAGACGCTTTTTTAGCAAAATTTAATTCTTCAGGTGTACGTCTTTGGGGGACATATTTTGGAGGAGTTGAAGATGATTTTGCATATGATGTAAATGTAGACAGCAGTAATAACATTTATATAGTGGGTAAAACTAATAGTATGACTGAAATTTCATTTAATAGTACTTTTCAAGCTGCCTTAAATAGAGAAATAAGAACAATTCCTGACAGTCCTGATGCATTTCTGGCGAAATTTAATTCAAATGGAAATATTATATGGGGTACTTACGCTGGAGGCGAAAATGAAGATTCCTTTACCAGTATTAAAGTTTCTGAAAATTACTTGGTCGTTGCAGGAAATACTAGAAGTTTAAACCATATTACAACTTCTGGTGTCTTTCAAGAAAAAAAATATGAAATTATCACACCTTCAACAGAGGGAACAATATATAAATTCACATTAAATGGAAGCCGAATGTGGAGTTCTTACTTTTCTGGAGAGCGAGGAGCTGAAATAAATTCAATAGAAGTTGATGATGAAAATAATGTTTATATAGGTGGATATACTTACAGTCACAACAACATTGCTACACCTGGAAGTTTTGATGACGATAATCCGGAATGGTCATATACTGGCTTTGTAGTTAAGTTTGACAATAATTGTAAAAGAATATGGGGAACTTATTTAGGTCGATTCTCGTATGTTCATTTCTTAAAGTTTAACAATAATCATCTCTATGTTACAGCCATTGGTGACAATGACACATCAATTACAACTCCTTGTTCATATAGAAAAACAGGCAATAACGAAGGATATCTAGGGAAATTTTCGAAAAATTGTGAATTAATTTATGGAACGTATATAGGAGGATTTCATAGGGTCAATGAATTAAATAAAATGTGTTTTGATAGCAATAATGATATCATAATGGGCGGAGAGACTGAACAAAATAATGGAATTGCTGATTCCAATTCTTATCAACCTACAATTAACGGCCAGTCAAACTTCTATTTAATTAAATTTAAAGAAACCATTGCAACTGGTCTTCCTGATCTTGAAAGCAATAGTCCTATTTGCATTGGCAAAACATTAGAACTTAAAGCATCAGGAGGTACAAATTACTTATGGACTGGCCCAAATGGTTTTACATCAACAGACCAAAATCCAACAATAACGAATGCAACCGCTAACAATAGCGGAGAATATAGCTGTTTTATTACAGGAACTGGCGGTTGTGACGATACCAAAAAAATAAATGTCGTTATTGGAGATATTGAAAAACCAATTCCTGATTTAGCGACTCTTCCAACTATAACTGGAGATTGCCATACAACTATTAATACAATCCCAACAGCTACAGATGTTTGTGCTGGACAAATTACGGGAACAACTACAAGTCCGCTATCTTATAGTTTACCGGGAACTTATACAATTATTTGGAATTATAATGATGGCAACGGAAATTCATCAACACAAAATCAAACTGTAATTATTGCAAGTCCACCGTTTCCAACCGCGAATTCTCTGCAAACTTTTTGTGTTGAGCAAAATGCAAAATTGAATGACATCCAAATTACCGGTCAAAATATAAAATGGTACAGTAACTTTACAGCTGGAACACTTGTACCAGCGACAACAGTACTTCAGGACCAAGCGACCTATTATGCTTCACAAACCATAAACGGATGCGAAAGTGAGAGAGTTCCAGTCAAAATAAATGTTCAAGTTACTTTGCCTCCAACAGGAAATGCAACTCAGTCGCTTTGTACTGGCCAAAATCCAACAATTGCCAACATTCAAGTTAATGGAACAGCAATAAAATGGTATGATGCTTTAACAAATGGTTCTCTATTACCGGAAACAACAAATGTGGTAAATGGAAGAACATATTATGCATCACAAACTGTAAGCAGTTGTGAAGGTTCTAGATTTGGAATTACAATTTCGATTGTAAATACGCCTCCTGCTCCAACAGCAAATGCAAATCAGGCATTCTGTAAAAATGAAAATGCAACATTAAGCAATATTCAAATTTCGGGACAAAACATAAAATGGTACGATACCAATATTGCGACTTCCGTTTTACCAAATACCACTTTATTAGAGAACAACAAGACTTACTATGCTTCGCAAACTGTGGGATGCGAAAGTGACAGAACTCCTGTTTTGGTTCAGGTTTACAACACAGCATTGCCAATGGGAAGTACGACTAAACAATTTTGCATTGATGAAAATGCAACACTTGCTTCTATTGGCATTAGCGGAACAAATATTAAGTGGTATGATGCTTCGACCAATAGAAATATTTTACCCCAAACAACTTTATTGCAAACTGGCCTTTACTATGCTACACAAACACTAAATAATTGCGAAAGCGAACCACTGGCCGTTACAGTAAAAATTCAGGATACTCAAATTCCTATTGCCGATTCTCCACAAAAATTCTGCATTCAAAAAAAGGCTTCTATAGCTAATATTGATATTACAGGACAAAATATTAAGTGGTTCGACAGCGCTTCTTCGGCTATAAATTTACCTGAAATAACTTTACTTGAAAACGGTCTAACCTACTATGCTTCTCAAACCATAAACTCTTGTGAAAGTGATAGAATACCGGTTACGATAGCTATACTTGAAGCAACATCTGCTGATTGCATTAATTTAGTTGATGAACTTCCTTATCCAAAATTCTTTACGCCAAATAATGATGGCTATAATGATACATGGACAATTGACTTTACTTATTTAGCTCCAAATACAGGAATCAGAATATTTAATCGTTATGGAAAACTCATTAAAGAACTCCATAATAATAGTGTCTGGGACGGTACATATATCGGAAGAAATGAACCTGCATCAGATTATTGGTTTACTGTTACGCGATTAAATGGAACCGAATTTAGAGGACATTTTAGTTTAAAAAGATAAAAAAAGAGTGATTACCATAGTGAACTGCCCCCAAATAGTGTCTAAACTTTTGGGGGCACTCTATAGTGTAAGCCACTCTTTTTTTTTTAAAATATATTTTTTTTTTAAAACTGATGTACTTTCTTCGAAATCACTAAAAATGAAATTAAAGAAACTAAAGCCGCCGCAGTCAGATAAAAACCTACATAATTTAATCCGTATGTACTAGCAAGATAAATAGCGATCATTGGAGCAAATGCTGCACCTAAAATCCCAGCTAAATTAAAAGTCAAAGAAGCTCCTGAATAACGAACTGTAGTTGGAAACAACTCAGATAAAAATGTTCCCAAAGGCCCATATGTAAAGCCCATTAAAGACATTCCTATACAAACAAACGCAGTTACCATAATTGAATTTCCTGAATTAAGGAAGTACGAAAAGAAAAATCCGAAGACAGCTATTGCAGCAGTAGTGATAATTAATATTTTTCGACGGCCTATTTTATCAGCTACTAAAGCAGAGATTGGAATAAAAAAGGCAAAGAATAATACTGAAAGTAACTGGATTAATAATGCATCTCTTTTACTAAAACCTAAGTCAGAAGTTGCCCAGCTCAATGTAAAAACAGTCATTAAATAAAAAACCAAAAAGGTAGTTACTGCTGATAATGTTCCGAAAATTAACTGATTTTGGTATGATTTCAATAAAGTTAAAAACGGAATTCTAACTTCTTTCTGTTCTAATTTAGAATTTTCGAAAGCCGGAGTTTCACTAATTTTTAGACGAATATAAAATCCAACAATTACTAAAAGAGAACTAGCCAAAAATGGAATTCTCCAACCATAATCCATAAAGGCTTCGCTTGTCATACTGTCTGTTAAGATTAAAAAGGTGCCTCCCGAAAGTAACAATCCGATAGGTGCTCCCAACTGGGGAAACATTCCGTACCAGGCACGTTTATGCGGTGGTGCGTTTTCAATCGCTAGTAAAACAGCTCCTCCCCATTCTCCTCCTAAACCAACTCCTTGCCCAAATCGGCATAACATCAATAAAATGGGTGCAGCGATTCCGATACTTGCATATCCTGGTAAAAAACCAATTGCAATGGTCGATAATCCCATCGTTAATAAGGCCACTACCAAAGTAACTTTACGACCTATTTTATCTCCATAATGTCCAAAAACTGCCGAACCTAAAGGTCTCGCAAGGAAGGCGATCGAAAATGTAGCCAAAGACTCCAATGTGGAATTTGTACTACTAGCTCCCGGGAAAAATAGTTGTGGAAAAACCAATACTGCGGCATTGGCATAAATGTAAAAATCAAAAAATTCAATTGTGGTTCCAATTAACGAACCAAAAAGAACATGTCGAAGAGAGTTCTCCTGATTTGGGTTATTTTTCATTGTGGTTGATATAGTTTTTTTTTGAAAAAATGATGTTGCAAAAATGAATCGACTTGTTCAGTACAACAAACATTTGTCTGCAAAAATATAGTTTCATTATTAATAACACGCAATTTAAAAGAAGAGTTTTGTATTACTCTCAAAATTTTAACAAAAAACACAAATCTGCAGTTTTAATTTTCTATCTACAACTCTTTATTCAAAACCAACTGAAATCAAAATTAAAATACTGATTCTAACTATTTTAAAACAAAAAATAAAAATCAAATCTTAAGCATTCGTTAAAAACCATTTTAAGTACATATTTTCATTAAATTTACAGCTATCAAAAATAAATCGAAAATTATGCCCACCGACTGTATCAGCTACCAAACCTCAGGATATTTCTCTAAATTGATACAAGATTATTTAGATCAAAAACCCGAATTAAACTCTTTTTACAATCATTTTCCAACATTGGAAAACTTTGAAAAACAAATAGCTGAAAAACAGACCAATTTTGACAATGCAAATCGAATTCCTTTAGTCGAAACACTAAAAAAGCAATATCAAAATATCGAAATATCAGATGCAACTAAGCAAAATATCGAACTATTAGCACATCAAAATACTTTTACCATCACTACTGGGCATCAGTTAAACTTATTTAGCGGCCCTCTTTATTTCTTATATAAAATCATTTCTACTATTAATTTGACGAAAGAATTAAAGTCGAAATATCCAACGCATAATTTTGTTCCCATTTATTGGATGGCAACCGAGGATCACGATTTTGAAGAGATTAATTATTTTAATTTTAAAGGAAAAAAATTCCGTTGGAACAAAGAAAGTACAGGTCCGGTTGGAAGACTTTCAACAGAAGGATTAGCTGAATTTTTAGAAATATATTCTCTGGAATTAGGATCGAGCACAAATGCAAATGTTTTAAAAAAATTATTTGAAGAGGCCTATTTAAAACATGAAAATCTAGCAGATGCAACTCGTTTTTTAGCAGATAAATTATTTAGTCATTATGGTTTGGTCATTTTAGATGCTGATGACGCTGATTTAAAACGTGCCTTTATTCCTTTTGTAAAAGAAGAACTAGAACAGCAAACCTCTTTCAAAGCAGTTCAGGAAACCATTTCGAAATTTGGCGATTATACTGTTCAGGTAAATCCACGCGAAATCAATTTGTTTTATATTGAAAATGATTTAAGAGAAAGAATCATTTTTGAAAACGATAAATACTACGTAAACAACACAAAACTCTCCTTTTCAAAGGAAGAAATTTTCAGCTTATTAGAAACTAATCCGGAGAAATTTAGTCCAAATGTAATTATGCGTCCGTTGTATCAGGAAATTATTTTACCTAATTTATGTTATATTGGCGGTGGAGGGGAAATTGCGTATTGGCTGGAATTAAAATCCTTTTTTGATGCTGTAAACATTACTTTTCCGATGCTTTTAGTTCGTAATTCAGTGCTTTTAAACACTGAAAAACAAGCCAAAAAAGCTGATAAATTAGAATTAAGTTGGACCGATTTATTCACAAAACCAGCTAATTTGATCAATACCATTACACATAAATTATCTGCTTTTCCAATTGATTTAACTCCTCAGAAAGAAACATTAGAAAAACAATTTGAATATCTTTATCAACTTGCGCAACAAACCGATAAATCATTTACAGGAGCAGTAAAAGCGCAGGAAGTGAAACAGAAAAAAGGCTTAGAAAACCTTGAAAAAAGATTATTAAAAGCCCAAAAGCGAAAACTTGAAAATGAATTACAACGTGTAGTTGATTTACAATTTGAACTTTTTCCAAATCAAAGTTTACAGGAGCGCCAAACTAATTTTTCAGAATTCTATTTGGAAAAAGGAGAACAATTGATTCCGCTTTTAATTCAAAAATTAAAACCTTTAGAAAACAATTTTAACATAATAACCATTTAAAAAATAATAAACAATAAAGTAATAATCATCAGAATAAATAACCGCCTCTTCTGAAATTATTGCCTCTCTAAACCAAATAGTAATTTTAAAAACAAAAATTAACCTATTACTAAAAACTATGACCAGAGAGCGCTTGATTTCACTAGATGTCTTCAGAGGATTAACTATTTTATTAATGACTATTGTAAACAACCCCGGAGATTGGGGCAATGTTTTTCCGCCACTTTTACATGCCGAATGGCACGGCTGCACGCCAACCGATTTAGTATTTCCTTTTTTTATCTTTATTATGGGAGTTGCCGTTCCTTTGGCTATGCCAGATAAAATTTATGACGGAACTACTTTCAATAAAATTTTGGTCCGTTCTTTACGAATGTTCTGCCTTGGAATATTTTTTAATTTCTTTGCTAAAATACAGCTTTTCGGTCTTGAAGGAATTCCGCTTTTAATTGGCCGTTTGGTCATTACTATTGCCGTTGGTTATGCTTTAATGGGCAGTTTTAGCTCGAAAGTCAAAAATGTTTTGGCTTTTTCTATTCTGATTATTTACCTCTTTTTAGCTTATGGCGGTTTTGAAGCATATCAAGATGTACGCCTGCCGGGAGTTTTACAACGAATTGCGATTGTATATTTTGTAGTTTCACTTTTATATCTAAAAACTATTCAGAAAACACAAATCATAACGGGAGTTATTTTGTTATTAGGCTATTGGGCTCTTATGACTTTAATTCCTGTACCCGGAATTGGAGCTGCAAATCTAGAAAAAGGAACAAATTTAGCTTCCTGGATAGACAGCATTTTATTAAAAGGACATATGTATCACGGAACCGTGACTTGGGATCCTGAAGGTATTTTAAGTACTGTTCCATCAATTGTAAACGGAATTATCGGTTTATTAATTGGTCAAATCTTATTACGAGAAATAGGTAAAACTGCAAAAGTCCAAAAAATGGCAATAGTGGGTGTATCTCTTATTATTGGGGGACTGTTATGGAATACCGTTTTCCCAATTAACAAATCACTCTGGACAAGCAGTTACGTTTTATACACAACCGGATTAGCAACAACATTCTTAGCGATACTATATTATATAATTGATATAGCAGATTATAAAAAAGGATTTAAACTCTTTTTAATTTGGGGAGTAAATCCAATGATTGTCTTTTTTGCCTCGCAAATTATACCTCAGGCTTTAGTGATGATCGAATTTCAAAATCCTCACAATCCATCAGAAAAAATCAATCTTTTAAGTTATCTATACAGCTTCGGAATTGCACCATTTTTCAGCAATCCAATGACCGCTTCTTTAGTAGGGGCACTTGTTTATGTTGCAATCTGGACATTTATATTATGGATATTCTACAAAAAGAAACTGATTTTCAAAGTGTAAAAAATCGTTTGGCCACATACGACATAAGAAGGAAAGACGTACAACTGTGCGTCTTTCTTATTTAAAATAATATCCATTATATCAACATTTTACATTTTACAACTCACTTTTCACAATTTTCTTTGCAATAACATCATTTCACGATGTTTTAATTATGAATTTATTAAAATCAATTCACAAAAAAAGTATACTTTTGCACAAAATTAAAAATAAGCAATAAAATGGCAACAAATAGAACTTTTACAATGATTAAACCAGATGCTGTTGCAAACGGACACATCGGGAACATCTTAGCAATGATTACTAACGGAGGTTTCAAAATCGTTTCATTAAAATTAACTCAATTAACTGTAGCTGATGCTCAGGCTTTTTACGCTGTACACGCTGCAAGACCTTTCTACGGAGAATTAGTTGAATTTATGTCACGCGGACCAATCGTTGCTGCTATTTTAGAAAAAGAAAACGCAGTAGAAGATTTCAGAACTTTAATTGGAGCTACAAATCCAGCTGAAGCTGCTGAAGGAACTATTCGTAAAGCATACGCAACTTCTATTGGAGAAAATGCAGTTCACGGTTCTGATAGCGACGAAAACGCTGCTATCGAAGGTGCTTTCCACTTTGCTGGAAGAGAGCAATTCTAATAATTTATGATTTTAGGTTCAGATTTTAGATTGCTGAACTTCTGAATAGATTATCACTAAAAAAATCCCGTTTCAATTGATGAAACGGGATTTTCTTTTTATCTCATATATCTATTTAAATAGTTCGTAACTTTCATTTTTAAAAGTAGATTCTCTCTCTCCCAAATCGATCAGTTTATCTTTCAAAATAGACTGTAGCTGATTAAAATTACTGTGATAAAAAGTAGAAACACTACCTACTCTTTTACCATTTTTAAGAATAAAAAGATATTCATAAACACTTCCCTTTGCCGATTCAAATACTGTTATAAAACCATCTAAGGCACTAAAATCATAAACTACAGGCTTCCCTGCTCCAAAATACCGTTTTACAATTATAATATCACCATCAATTTCAACCTTATACGCTCTGGTTCTAACAATTGTCAGCCAAAAAAAGACAATAAAACCCAAGAACAAAAGAGGCAAAATCATACCCGCTACAGGAGATGTAGCTGAAAGATAAACAACTAGAAATGGTAATACAGTAATAAAAGAAACTAAAAAAATGGCAAGAAAATTAAACTTAGACTTTACACGCATCACAATACAAATTTATTATCTCAAAATCACATCTGTAACCACTTCACGCCCCAGTTCCTCATTAATCATTTTCACGATTTTAGATTTCCCATGACTTAATTCTTCTCTTAAAACGGCAGACCCAAGTTCTACATACAACGTACTTCCTTTCAAAACAACATTTTTAGTATATGCGTTCACACCATTTCCCATCAGCTGCCTCCACGCTTCTTTTACATCAATCTGATCCATTCCGGGCTGTAATTTATTCACCTGAATAATCTGGTGCAAAACATCGCCAATCGAACTTTGATTATTTAGTCTCTTTGCCATCATTTAATATGTTTAGTGGTCCTGCTTTTTTATAATGATATTCTTTTTGCTGCGCGTTTTTAACAACAAACTCTTTGTCCGAAATTGAAATTAACTCTTCGCTCCACTTCGCATAATCTGTTTTATAATCCAAAAAAGTTCCTTTATCAGTAAATCGAACAGAAACATTTTCGAATGTATTTGTGGTCAAAAAAGAGCCATCAAGTTGTGCCATAACCTTTGTTCTGGTTCCTTTGGTTCCTTTAATTTGAAAATAATCAAAATTCTCATTCATTCCATAATCCTTCACTTCTCCCTCATCAAAAACTACTTTTTCAATTTCCCAATAGCCATTCAGTTTTGCAATTTCTGCCGGCTTGATCTCTTGCTTACAGCTTACAAACAAAAGAGACATAACCAAAATTATAAAAGCGTTTTTCATAAGTAATATTATTTATTAGAAGCTAATCCTGCTGTCCACTATATCTTTTGTGGTGAACCCCACCACAAAAGGATGCCGCTCCCATCAGGGCTAGGGCTCCAGTTTTCAAAAGAAATATTGTGAGATACAAAGTTAACTTTATCTAATCAAAAGTAAATATAAATCGAGTAAAAGAAAAAGGAATTTTATGCTAATAAGAGATTATTCAAAAGATCAATCTAAATCAATTTCCAGCCTTTTTTCAATAAAAAATTTTTACAATTATGGCAAAAACCATTTTCTTCATCCAAATGATTTCCACCTTCAGCATCACGCATCAAACACGTTTTTACCTTACAATGAGGTAAACCTGCTGTATGACCAAGTTCATGCAAAACTAATTTATAAAACTGTTGATTTTTATTCTGGGCAGACAATCTAAAATCAGAAACAACACAAGATTTTCCTGGTCGATAACCCAATCCCATTACGCCCCAATCTTTGATTCCGTTTTTAGTAGTACTAATGTCGGAATGTGACAATCCAACAATTACAGAATCCTGCCCAATAGTATTACGAAGTGATTTTATAATACTATCAGCCCGATATCTGTTTCTGGGTTTATAATAGGTATTTTCAGGAAATGGAATGTTTTTTCTCAAAACCACATTCGGGTTGATAATCCTGATTTCAGAAAGTACTTGATTGGACTGATTCAATTCAAAATCACCCAAAGGCTGAATCACAATAACCTTTTGGTTTTGGTTTTGTCTTTTTTCTATACCATTTTCATTTTTCCCTTTTGTACAAGAAATGAAACTCAAAAGAAGAATAAGAAAATAGTATTTCATAGGTAAATTATTATTTCTTAGTGCGGATTCTTTTAATCATTCCTGCAAAAAACAGTCCCGATCCCAAAACCAACAAGATATAATAAAAAGACAAACTTTTATCCTTAAGAACATTAGCCAAAACAAAACATAGAACGCTTGCAAAATAAAAAGCAACAGGCGTTATATTTTTTAAAGAAGAAAAACTCATTGAATTATGTAAAAATATTATTTAAAAAAACTATCTACGAACTCATATTTATTAAAGACTTGCAAATCTTCAATTCCTTCACCAACACCAATATATTTAACCGGAATCTGAAACTGATCAGAAATACCAATTACAACTCCACCTTTTGCTGTTCCGTCTAATTTAGTTACAGCCAGTGAAGTCACTTCAGTTGCAGCAGTAAATTGTTTTGCCTGCTCAAAAGCATTTTGACCAGTTGAACCATCTAAAACCAAAAGTACATCGTGAGGAGCATCAGCAACGACTTTCTGCATTACACGTTTCACTTTCGTCAGCTCGTTCATCAAATTGATTTTATTATGAAGACGCCCTGCTGTATCGATAATAACTACATCAGCATTTTGAGCAACTGCAGATTGTAAAGTATCAAAAGCTACAGAAGCTGGATCACTTCCCATATTTTGTCTTACAATTGGCACATCAACGCGATCCGCCCATACTTGTAACTGATCGATTGCAGCGGCACGAAAGGTATCAGCAGCACCTAAAACCACTTTATAACCCGCTTTCTTAAACTGATAAGCCAGTTTACCAATGGTAGTCGTTTTACCAACTCCATTAACACCAACCACCATTAAAACATATGGCTTTTTATCTTTCGGAATTTCGAATTCAGTTGCTTCTCCTGTATTGGTTTCAGACAATAAAGCGCCTATTTCATCACGAAGAATCTGGTTTAACTCGTCAGTTCCTAAATATTTATCTTCAGCAACGCGTTTTTCAATTCTTGAAATAATTTTCAAAGTTGTATTTACACCAACATCTGAAGCTACCAGAATTTCTTCCAGATTATCCAAAACGTCGTCATCGACTTTAGATTTTCCGGCAACGGCTTTGCTTAACTTTGAGAAAAAAGTAGTTTTTGATTTTTCAAGACCTTTGTCTAAAGTCTCTTTTTTATCAGTGGAGAATAAT
>Ga0247812_10001365_pt1 | contig 13863 bp, 12 predicted proteins | sample UWRJL149409B1_FD_178011 | JGI IMG/M metagenome (GOLD analysis project Ga0247812, IMG submission 178011) | Plant litter microbial communities from Arlington Agricultural Research Station in Wisconsin, United States - UWRJ-L149-409B-1 | ecosystem: Environmental > Terrestrial > Plant litter >...
CGGCAGAACGATTCCGAACATCCAGCGCCAATCGAGCACGCTGGTGATGAGTCCCGAGACGGTTGGGCCGATCGCTGGTGCGACCGAGATGACAATGGAGATGTTGCCCATCGTCCGCCCGCGCGTTGCCGGGGGAACGAGAGTGAGCACGGTCGTCATGAGCAGCGGCATCATGATGGCGGTTCCGCCGGCCTGGATGACACGGCCGACGAGCAGCATCGTGAATCCGGGGGCGACAGTCGACACGAGTGTTCCGATGCTGAACAGGGTCATCGCCGCGAGGAAGATCGGGCGCGTGTTGAATCGCTGCAGCAGGAAACCGGTGATCGGTATGACGACGGCCATCGTGAGCATGAAGCCGGTGGTGAGCCACTGCGCGGTCGTCTCGGTGATCGAGAGGTCGATGACGAGCTCGGGAATTGCCACACCGAGGATCGTCTCGTTGAGGATCACGACGAATGCCGAGACGAGAAGAAGGGAGATGACCAGGTTGTTGGCCTTGGTGGTCCGCTCGGGGGTTGCCGATTCCGGCGTCTCGCCGTTCGGCAGAGGAATGGTCGCGGTATGTGGTTCGGTCATTGGCTGTCCTGTCGTGCGTGCGGCATGGGAGCTGCAGGTGGTGGTGACGAGCACTGCTGCGCCTATGGAGCCAACTCTCTTTCGAGTGTGACGTATTCCCCCGACATCCAAAAGTATTTGGGCCAAGCCGTCGGGCATACTTATCTAAGAGAAACTCGTGATCGGTGACTTCGACGCGAGAACCCTAACCAGCAGGAGACTCATGCCCGCATTGCCGTTCGACCCCACACTGACAATTGCGATCGTTGTCGCCGTTGTTGTGCTCATCATCGTTCTTCTCGTCGTGCTCAGCGGTATCAAGGTCGCTAAGCCTGACGAGGCCATCATCGTCACCTCACGCCAGCGCACCCTCAAGGGCGAAGACACCCCGACCGAGAACGCCGGCCAGCGCGTGGTCTTCGGCTCGCGCGTCTTTGTGAAGCCGATCGTTGAAGCTCACTTCAAGCTCAGCCTCCGCAGCCGCCAGCTCAACGTGCAGGCCACCGCACAGACCCGAGATGCGATCACCATCAAGGTGAACGCGGTCGCGGTGGTCAAGGTCGGTGGTTCCGAATCGATGGTTCGCGCCGCAGCACAGCGATTCCTCAACCAGCAGGACCAGATCGAGACCTCGACCGAGGAAGTCCTGAGCGGTTCGGTCCGTTCTATCGTCGGCCAGCTGACGGTTACCGAGATCATCACCAACCGTTCCGCCCTCCAGGGCCAGGTTCTCGAGGCAGTGCGCGAGTCGCTCGACATCCAGGGTCTCCAGATCGACACGCTCCAGATCAAGGAAATTGACGACGACAACGGCTACATCCGCGACCTCGGTCGTGGTGAAGCCGCCCGCGTGAAGCAGGTCGCCGAGATCGCCGAGTCCGTCTCGCGCCAGGCGTCGGAAGAAGCCCGCATCTCCGCAGACCAGGCCGTCGCCGAGTCGCAGCGCAAGCTCGACCTCCGCAACGCCGAGATCCAGAAGGAAACCGACAAGGCCCGCGCTGAAGCAGCCGCAGCGGCACCGCTCGCCGAGGCCATCGCGCAGCAGGAAGTTGTCGCGCAGCAGGAAGTCACCGCAGGAAAGCGCGTTGGACTCCGCAAGCAGGAGCTCGACGCCGAAATTCGCGCCGCAGCCGACGCCGAGGCCTACGCCGTGGCGAAGAACGCCGAGGCATCCGCTACGGCAGCGGTCGCGGCCGCAAACGCCGACAGGGACAGCCGTAAGTCGTCCGCCGAGGCAATCGAGGCCGAGGGTATCGCCGAGCGCAACCGTCGTCGCAGCGCGGCTGAAGCACTCGAGGCCGAAGGTATCGCCGAGAAGAACCGTCGTATCGCGGCGGCCGACGCTCTGCGTGCGGAAGGTCTCGCCGAGGCAGACGCCATCCGCGCGCGCGGTGCGGCAGAGGCCGACTCGTCCCGTGCACAGGCCGAGGCGCTCGAGGAGCGCGCGGAAGACCTGCTTCGCCAGCAGATCATCGCGCAGCTTCCCTCGATCGTTCGCGCCGCATCCGAGCCGCTTGCAGCGATCTCGAACATGACGGTCATCTCGTCCGACGGAACCGGCAGCGGGCAGGTCGGACAGAACGTCGCTTCGCAGCTCGCCACGTCGACCCAGATCATCAAGGACCTCGTCGGAATCGACATCTCCGAGATCGTCACTGGCCGGGCAACCGGCCAGGCCGCGGGCGAAGCGATCAACCCGTTCACGCCGGCGAAGGACAAGACGGCAAAGCGCGCGGCAACCCCGCCCGTCACCCCGCCCGCTGTCTAAGCGAATAACGCTGTAACAGAAGACCCGCGCTCCGAAAGGAGTGCGGGTCTTCTGTTTAGGCGAATCCCGCTTATTCTTAGCTTTCAGGGGGAAGAATGTTTCAATCGATACGCGCTCGTCGCGCACACCGGGCTGTTCCGTTTGTCGTGCTCGCGGCACTTGCCGTCGGCGCGGTCTCCCTCCCGGGCGCCGCCGCGTCCGTTCCGGTTGCCGCCATCTCGCCCGTGGCGGCGACAGCCAGCGCTCCGTCGCTTGCCGCGGCCTCGACCTCCCTTCCCGGCTGGCTTCACACCTCCGGGAGCACGATCCGCACGGCCACCAACAAGAAGTACGTGATCAAAGCCGTCGCCTGGTTCGGCATGGAGACCTCCAACTGTGCGCCCCACGGCCTCTGGACGATTCGCCTCGAGGACGGCCTCAAGCAGATCCGCTCGATGGGGTTCAACAGCATCCGCCTCCCGTTCTCGAACGAATGTCTGGCTGCATCAGCGACCAACTCGATCAACTTCGCCAAGAACCCCTCGCTGGAGGGAAAGTCGCCGCTCAAGGTGATGGACTACGTCATCGCGAAAGCAGCGGATGCCGGACTCACCGTCATCCTCGATCGTCACCGACCCGACTCGGCGGCGCAGTCCTCGCTCTGGTACACCGACCGCTACAGCGAAGCGAAGTGGATCTCCGACTGGAAGTCCCTCGCCAAACGCTACAAAAAGACCCCGAGTGTCATCGGGTTCGACCTGCACAACGAACCGCACGGCTCTGCCTGCTGGGGCTGTGGTGACAAGAAAACCGACTGGCGTGCGGCGGCCACCCGCGCGGGCAACGCGGTGCTCTCGGTCAACCCCAACCTGCTCATCATCGTCGAGGGCGTCGAAAAGCAGTCGGATTCGTCCTACACCTGGTGGGGCGGCGGGCTCGCCGGCGCAAAGGCTAAGCCGGTCAAGCTCGCCAAGGCCCACCGCGTGGTCTACTCGCCCCACGAGTACCCGGCGTCGATCTTCGCCCAGAAGTGGTTCTCTGCCCCGAACTACCCGAACAACCTGCCTGGCGTCTGGGATGCCAGTTGGGGCTACCTCGTCAAGCAGAACATCGCTCCGGTTCTCGTCGGCGAGTTCGGCACGAAGCTCGAGACCAGCTCCGACAAGCAGTGGCTGAAGAAGCTCGTCACGTACCTCGACCGCTACGGGTTCAGCTTCGCCTACTGGTCGTTCAACCCGAACAGCGGTGACACCGGAGGCCTCGTCAAAGACGACTGGACGTCACCGCAGACGGCCAAACTCGCCTACCTTGCACCCCTTCTGAAGTCGGCGGGAAGCTCGACGACGCCGTCGATCGCGATCTACCAGCGGCCGCTATTCCCGACGCCCGCGCCGACCCCCGCAGCAACACCGACCCCCACAGCAACACCGACGCCCACCCCGACGACCCCGTCAGATTCGACCGCGACCGACGGTGACGCGAGTGCCACGTTCGCAACCCAGAGCTCGTGGGCACAGGGCTACATCGCCGACATCGCCGTCCAGTCGCCGACCGCCGCGACCGGCTGGACCCTCAGCTGGCGCGACCCCGGAGCCACTCGCATCGTGAGCACCTGGGGTATGAGCTGCGCACTGAAGCCCTCCGCGACGATCACCTGCACGGGTAGCGACTGGGGAGCCGCGCTCGCGCCCGGTCAACCGAACCGCGTCGGCCTGCAGGTCGAGTCGACGACCGCGCCGGTGTCACCCGCGCTCACGCTGGCCGTCACGGGCGTACGGTAGTCAGGCCGCATTCCGCCCGTTCCCGAAAGCACCATCATGACCAGCACCACCGCACTGCCCGACACTTCATTTCCCGCCGCACTGCCACTCGGCGCAGCCCGCGTCGCCCGCCCCGACGAGTATCGGGCTGTCGCCGACCTCGTCGCGCGCAGCTTCGCCGCCGGCCCATACGGGCACATCCACGCCACACCGGAACGCGTCGCGCTCGAGGCTGACTCGGCCGGGCGCGCTGCCGCCGGTGCCCTCATCGTTGTTCCGGATGCCGACGGTCGCCTCATCGGCACGGCAAGCCTGCTGCGTCCTGGCACGCCGTTCACGCGCCTCGCGGTCGACGGCGAAGCGGAGCTTCGCCTCGTCGGCGTCGACCCCGACGTTCGCAGCACGGGCGTGGCCGACGCCCTCGTCGCCGAGTCGATCGCGGAAGCCCGTCGCTGGGGAATGCAGCGACTCGTCCTCGACACCGGAAGTCTCAACGAGCGCGCCCAGCGCCTCTACCTTCGCCACGGTTTCCAGCGCTCGCTCGAGCGCGAGGTGGCCGACGTCGCCGGGATCGTTTCGTACATCTACGAGTTCGATCTTCAGCGCGCCGATGGCATCCTGGTGAGGCTCATCCGCCTCGACGAGATCGAGCTCGTCGGTGAACTCACCGAGACCGCCTACGCGAGCGACTACGACCTTCCCGACGACTACCGCGCATCGCTGCGCGAAGTGGCGACTCGTGCTCGGGCTCACGAGGTGTGGGTGGCCGAAGACATCGCTACCGGTGCCATCCTCGGAACCGTCGCAACACCGCGCCCCGGCGGATGGATTTCGGAGCTCGGAAAGACGGGTGAACTCGACTTCCGCCTACTCGCGGTTGCCCCGGCGGCTCGCGGTCGTGGAATCGGCGAACTGCTGACCCGTCACGTGCTGACGCTCGCGCGCGAGCGCGGTCTCGGCCGCGTCGTCATGAACAGTGGCCCGGAGATGCTCGGCGCACACCGCCTGTACGACCGGATGGGCTTCACCCGGCTTCCCGACCGCTACGTCACTTTCACGAGTTCGAACGGACCGGTCACGCTGCTGACCTTCGCCTACGACCTGTAGGTGGGCCGGTAGTCCGGCAGGTAGGCCGGGCTGTTCAGCTCTCGCGCGACCGGCGTTCGGTGAGCAGTGCCGTGACTTCGGCATCCGTCGTCTGCGAAAAATCGGTGTACCACTGACCGACCGACAGAAAACCGCTTGGCGTCTCGGCCACGATCGTGTCGTCTGCCGCCGACGACGCGGCGAGACGCGCGGCGACCTCGGGCGGCGCGACGGGGGTCGCGAGCACGACCCGCCAGACGCCGCGGGCACGGGCGACTCGGCAGGCCGCCTGCGCGGTTGAACCGGTGGCGATTCCGTCGTCGACGATGATGGCGGTTCGCCCGGTCGGATCAAGGCCGGGGCGGGAACCGCGGAAAGCGGCAGCGAGGCGGTCGAGGTTGTCGCGTTCGCGCTGTTCGACGTCGTCCGCGGCCGCCTCGGTGATTCCGAGCATGCGAACGGCACTCGGATCGAGCACACGCACGCCACCCTCGCCGATAGCGCCGAAGGCATACTCCGGATGACCGGGAGCTCCGAGTTTGCGCACCAGAATCACGTCGAGCGGTGCGCCAAGTCGATCGGCGACTTCGGCGGCGACGGGCACACCGCCGCGGGGGAGTCCAAGCACGATCGGCTCGGATTCCCTCAGGAACTCCAACCGGGAAGCCAGCTCTCGGCCGGCATCGGTCCGGTTTCTAAACAGCACGGTGACCACTACCCACGTCTCAACGCTAAGTCGGCGCCGCGGTCATCGCAACAGATCGATGGCGGACTATTCGTCCCTCAGTCCGCGCAATTTCTCCAGCTCGCGTCGGTCACGCTTGGTCGGACGTCCGGCGCCGCGATCGCGCACCGCGATGACGACGCGCTCTTCTTTCGGTGGTGGAGGCGGCGTGAGGTCGTCGAAGCACTCGACGGCGACGCTCGCGCCGACACGCTTCGCGATCAACCGGCGAACGGTGACGATGCGGTCACCCTCGGAGGTACGCACGCGGACTTCGTCGCCGATGCGCACCGGCTGCGCGGCCTTGGCGCGCGCATCATTGACTCTCACATGACCGGCCTTGCAGGCGTCGGTCGCCGTCGATCGTGACTTGAGAATGCGCACGGCCCAGATCCAGCTGTCGACGCGGACGCTCGTCAGGGGAGTCTGTGCCGAGGTTGCCATGGGGTGAGGGGGAGCTAGCTGACCGCGAGCTGCGCTTTCCATTCGACGAGTCCGCGCACGGTGTCGCTGTCATCCTCGGCGAGCTTCTCCATGACGTCCTCCGGCACGAAGTAGTTCAGGGCGAGGAACCCGCGAACGCGCTCGGACTCGTCATCGGCGAGGGACCGCAGAATGTCGCACGAGGCGGTTTCGTTGCGGGCGAGCCAGGCGCGCACGCCCTCGTCCGGATCTTTCGCGAGCTCGACCAGAAGCTCTTCCGGCGCGTGGTAGCTGCTCGCGACGCTCTCACGGATGCGCGGGTTGGAGTCTTTCGCCAGAAGGCGAAGACGGTTGATCTTGCTCTCGGTCACCGGGGGAGCGGGATGCTGCGCGCGCGCCTGCTCCGGGGTGAGCATGACGGGCGCGGCATCGCGCATTGCCTGGCGCTGGGCCGGGGTGTTGAAACGGATGCAGGACATCCTTCAACGCTACTCGACAGCCCTGACAGCGCCGTCTGCAGACTCGCCGTGTTGCGACGGTTCGGCTACGGGATCACGGCGGGCATGACCGCGGGGAAACCACGGCACGATCGGGGATGTCCGCGCCCGATACTCCGCATAGGCCGGATATTTCGACGCCGTGATGCTCTCGGTGAAAATGGTCGATCCGACAAACAACAGAGTGAGCAGAAACGCTCCGAGCACGGTCCACTGCACCACTGAACCGGCCGCGATCGCACCGAAACTGAAGAGCGTCCACCACTGCGCCTGCTCGAAGAAGAAATTCGGATGCCGTGAGAACTTCCATAGTCCACTCGTGAGAAACGGGCGCTCGACGGGCTGCCCGCTCTTTTTGCGCTGGTGGAACCGCCACTGCTGTTCGTCGGCGACGGTCTCCAAGATAAGAAAAGCGAGAAATGCAACGGAGGCGAGCACGTCCGGCACGCCGAACGGCGTCCCGCGATTCTCGAGCGCGGTCAGTGCCGGAAACGTGATGAGCACAAGAATCACGTTCTGGTAGAGAACGACGAAGAAAAGGTTGAACAGCAGGAACTGCCCGGCCGACATCCTTTGACGGAGGACAGCCCAGCGGTAGTCCTCCGTGCCGGTGTAGCCGCCTTTCCTCGCGAAGTTGGCCGTGAGCCGGACTCCCCAGAGCAGCACGAGAACCGCCATGACGTTCAGACGGGTGTCGGCAAAGCCCGCCGCGCCGGCGAAGACCCCGCAATAGACGACCGGAAGAATCGACCAGAGCCGGTCCACCCACGAATGATCCCGGGTCAGCGCCGACGCGACAAGGGCGAACGCGCACGCAACAGCGGCGATGAGAATGACGACCACCAGCGGGTTCATGCGCACACTCTAGGGTCGCCGACACCGAATATCCAGACCCGCGGATGCCTGCCGCCGCACCCGGGTCGCTGGCTAGAATCGGCACTGTGACGCCCATCGATGACCGGAGAACCTCGCAGGAGCCGAGAATCAGCAACCGGATCGTCACTGTCCCGAACGTGCTGAGCTTCATCCGTCTTCTGCTCGTGCCCGTCTTTTTTGTGCTCATCATCGACCGGCAGGAATTCCTCGCGCTCATCACCCTCACGATCGCGAGTATCAGCGACTATCTCGACGGGATTATCGCGCGCCGGTTCGGCCTCATCACCCGACTCGGCCAGCTGCTCGACCCCGCGGCCGATCGGTTGTTTATTTTTGCCGCGCTCGTCGGACTCTCGATCAGCCAGATCGTTCCGTGGTGGTTCGTCGCCATTGTCGTTCTGCGCGACGTGCTCCTTGTAGTGATCGGCGTTGTGCTCGCGAACCACGGCTTCGGTCCGCTCCCGGTGCACCACCTCGGAAAAACCGCGACTTTCTGCCTCTATTACGCCCTGCCGATTCTCATGCTCGGTGCGGCCTTCCCCGTTGTCGAAGCCGTCACCGTGCCGCTAGGGTGGGCCTTCGCGATCTGGGGAACGGTGCTCTACTGGTGGGCCGGCTACATCTACCTGAGAGAAACAGTGCGAGTGATCCGAATTCCGTCGGCCCCGCACCCGACTCAATCGGATACGCTGGAGCGGTAAGGGAGGTTGAGGATGACTGAATCCGAGTTCGGGGGAAACCCCGGAGAAGACCTGCCCGCCAACGGGCGCGACGAACACGCCGTGCCCGAGACAAACGTCCCGTCCGAGGAGAACGCCGTGCCGCAAGAGAATGACACGACACTGACTTTCGGCGACGAGTTCGGAGCGCAGCTCGCTGCACTCGGCGGAACGGTGTCGACCGAAGAGCAGGAAGCCATTTCCGCACTCCCCGCCGGGTCCGCTCTGCTCGTGGTCCGTCGTGGCCCGAACGCCGGAGCCCGGTTCCTGCTCGACGCAGACATCACGACCGTCGGTCGTCACCCGGATGCCGACATCTTCCTCGATGACGTCACCGTTTCGCGTCGTCACGCCGAGTTCATCCGTAAGGGTTCGAGCTTCGAGGTCAAGGATCTCGGCTCGCTCAACGGAACCTACTTCGATGGAACGCGCATCGACATCGCACGACTCGGAGACCGCTCCGAGGTGCAGGTCGGCAAGTTCCGTCTCACCTTCTATGCCTCGCGGGCCGACCTGGCGTCCGCGACTGGCAAGTAGTGGCTCGCGCCGCCGCACAGCCAGACCGCTCTCGCACCGCCTCAACCGGGTCGCTGCTGAGCATCGGGCAGGTGCTCGCAAAACTCAACCCTGAGTTCCCCGACCTCACGCCATCGAAGCTGCGCTTCCTCGAAGAGCGCCAGCTCATCACGCCGGCTCGCACCGAGTCGGGCTACCGCAAGTTCTCCACGGTCGACATGGAGCGCTTGCGCTTTGTGCTCACAATGCAGCGGGACCACTACCTTCCGCTCAAGGTCATCCGCGGTTACCTCGACGAACTCGACGCCGGCCGCCAGCCCGAGCTGCCCGGAGGCGCCGTACAGGCGCCATCGATGCTGTCGTCGGAACGCCGCCTCTCTCGCGAAGAGCTCATTCGTGAGGCCGGCGCCAACGCGATGCTTTTGAATGATGCCGTTTCGTCGTCGCTGATCGTGGCATCCGATGTCTTCGGTGAGGATTCGCTCTCGGTACTCCGCGCCCTTGTCGACCTGCAGCGGAGCGGAATCGAGCCGCGCCACCTGCGCGGTTTCCGTGCCGCGGCCGAACGTGAACTTGGCCTTATCGAAAACGCCCTCATGCCGGTTGCGCGACGCAAAGACGCCTCGAGCCGCGCGAAGGCCGCCGAGATGGCCAGGGAGATCGCCGGGCAGCTCGAGATTGTGCGCAGCAGTCTGATCAGATCTGCCCTCACCAAGCTCGATTCGTAGTAGCGTCGATCTATCCCGGAATATCCCACCCCGAGATAACAGGCCCCGATTTCGACACGCCGACGTGTTTTGCCGAATGTGATCGGCACCGGGCGGCGGCGTGGGTACCGTAGAGGCAGACAAAGTTTCAACGTCAGCTTCAAGATGAAGGTTAAGAGGAAAGTGCCATGAGCGAACCCCGCCGCAGCGAGGATTCCCGCTACGATCTCGGCCTACTCTTCACCGACGGGATGCCTGACCTCGATGACGCAGCCGGCTACCGCGGCGCTGTAGCGGCACGAGCCGCCGGAATCAGCTATCGCCAGCTCGACTACTGGGCCCGTACCGAACTCGTTGAGCCGACGGTTCGCGGAGCGGCCGGTTCCGGTTCGCAGCGCCTCTACGGCTTCCGTGACATCCTCGTTTTGAAACTCGTTAAGCGTCTTCTCGACACCGGAATCTCGCTTCAGCAGATCCGTATCGCCGTCAACCAGCTGCGCGAGTCCGGAATCAACGACCTCGCCCAGACCACGCTCATGAGCGATGGCGCGAGCGTCTACCTCTGCACGTCGAACGATGAGGTCATCGACCTCGTCAGCCGCGGCCAGGGCGTTTTCGGCATCGCCGTCGGCAAGGTGCTGCGCGAGGTAGAGACCAGCCTCGTCGAGCTCGACTCCGTTGCGGCTGAAGACCCCGCAGACGAACTCGCACGTCGCCGCGCGACCAAGGCGTCGTAGCTTTCCCAGACATACAAAAACGCGGTAGCGCTGAAGCGCTACCGCGTTTTTTGTTGTCGAGAACTATGGTGTGACGGCGTATTCGCCCATTTTCGCCGTGCGCATGACCCGGTCGAGAAGCTGGTCGAAGTTGTGCGCCATTTCTTGCGCACCCTCGCCCGGCCAGACGTGAACGGGCTTCGCTGCACCCTGCGCCTGCTGAAGCGAGGTGCGCTCCGGAAGTTGGGGGCTCAGCACGAGCGGGCCGAACATGTCGCGGAGTTCCTTGATGCGGAACTGGTGCTCGAGCGACTGCACCTTCGCACGGTTGACGATGATGCCGAGCGGCTGGAGGCGAGGGGAGAGGCCACGACGGATCTCTTCGATCGCCCGGAGCGCGCGGTCGGCAGCCGCGACCGAGAACAGGCCGGGTTCGGTGACGACGGTAACTCGGTCACTCGCGGCCCACGCGGTTCTGGTCAGCGCGTTGAGAGACGGCGCACAGTCGATGAGAACAAGATCGTAATCTTTCTCAACGTTGGCGAGAGCCTCTTCCAGCTTCCAGATATCGCGAATACTCGGGTGCGGGCCGTCAAAGTTGATGGCCGACGGCGATCCGATCAGAACGTCGATTTTTCCCGGACGCCCCTTGGTCCATCCACTCGGAGCAATCGCGGCACGCACGATCTTTTCCTTGGGAGAGGCCAGAACATCGGCGATATTGAGGTGGTTTCCCACATCGATATCCATACCGGTCGAGACGTCGGATTGAGGGTCGAGGTCGACTACGAGGGTGCGGAGACCCTTGGCGAATGCAGCGGATGCGAGCCCGAGCGTCACCGTGGTCTTTCCCACGCCCCCCTTGAGGGAGCTAACGCTAAGTACATGCACGAGTAACGACGATACCTTCAGTAGTCTAAAGAAACCTAAACGTTTCGCGGTTTGCCGAAGGGGATAAATGTTCAGGAAGATTCTCGTTGCCAATCGCGGGGAAATCGCTATTCGCGCTTTTCGTGCTGCCTATGAGCTTGGAGCGAAGACCGTAGCGGTCTTTCCGTATGAAGATCGCAACTCCATGCATCGGCTTAAAGCCGATGAGGCTTACCAGATCGGCGAGAAGGGACACCCGGTTCGGGCATACCTCGATGTCTCCGAAATTATTCGGGTAGCCAAAGAGAGCGGCGCTGACGCCATCTACCCCGGCTACGGTTTTCTCTCGGAGAACCCGGATCTCGCTCAGGCTGCTGCGGATGCCGGAATCACCTTCATCGGACCACCGACCAAGGTGCTCGAGATGGCTGGCAACAAGGTCACGGCAAAGGAGCACGCCATTGCGGCGGGCGTTCCCGTGCTGAAGTCGACTCCGGCATCGCGTGACATCGAAGAGCTCCTTGCCGGGGCGGCCGAGATCGGTTTCCCGATCTTCGCCAAGGCCGTCGCCGGTGGTGGCGGACGCGGAATGCGCCGCGTCAACAGCAAGGACGAACTGCGCGGAGCCCTCGAAGAGGCCATGCGCGAAGCCGACAGTGCCTTCGGCGACCCCACGATGTTCCTCGAGCAGGCCGTCGTTCGCCCGCGTCACATCGAGGTGCAGATCCTCGCTGACGCTCACGGCAACGTCGTTCACCTCTTCGAGCGCGACTGCTCGGTGCAGCGTCGCCACCAGAAAGTCGTCGAGATCGCTCCGGCGCCTAACCTCGACGAGAACACCCGCCAGGCTATGTACCGCGACGCGATCGCATTCGCGAAGTCAATCGACTACGTCAACGCCGGAACCGTCGAATTCCTGCTCGACACGGCGGGGGAGCGCAAGGGTGAACACGTCTTCATCGAGATGAACCCGCGCATCCAGGTCGAGCACACGGTGACCGAAGAAGTCACCGACGTCGACCTCGTGTCGTCGCAGATGCGGATCGCCTACGGCCAAAGCCTCGTCGAACTCGGACTCGAGCAGAAGGATCTCCACCTGCGCGGAGCGGCACTCCAGTGCCGCATCACGACGGAAGACCCCGCCGCGGGATTCCGCCCGGACACCGGCAAGATCACGACCTACCGCTCACCCGGTGGAGCCGGCATCCGTCTCGATGGTGGAACCATCAACGCCGGAGCCCAGATCTCCCCGCACTTCGACTCGATGCTCGTGAAGATGACGGCCCGCGGTCGCAACTTCGAGGCGGCCGTCACGCGTGCCCGCCGCGGACTCGCCGAGTTCCGCCTCCGCGGTGTATCGACGAACATCCCGTTCCTGCAGGGTGTGCTCGACGATGAGTCGTTCATCGCCGGCGACCTCAGCACGTCGTTCATCGACGAGCGTCCGTGGCTGCTGACCTCGCACCACTCGAAGGACCGCGGCACCAAGGTGCTCAGCTGGCTCGCCGACGTGACGGTCAACCAGCCGAACGGCACGAGCGAAGCGATCAACCCGCAGGTCAAGCTGCCGGTGCTCGACCTCGACACCCCGGCACCCGACGGCTCGCGTCAGAAGCTGCAGGAACTCGGACCGAAGAAGTTCGCCGAGGCCCTTCGCGCCCAGACCGCCCTCGCGGTCACCGACACGACGTTCCGTGATGCTCACCAGTCGCTGCTGGCGACCCGCGTGCGTACCCGCGACCTCGTCGCGGCACTCCCGCACGTCGCGCGTCTCACACCAGAGCTGCTCTCGGTCGAGGCCTGGGGCGGTGCGACCTACGACGTCGCGCTGCGCTTCCTCGGCGAAGACCCGTGGGAACGCCTCGCCACGATGCGTGAAGCACTTCCGAACATCAACATCCAGATGCTGCTGCGCGGTCGTAACACCGTCGGGTACACGCCGTACCCGACCGAGGTGACCGACGCGTTCGTGCGTGAGGCGGCCTCGACCGGTGTCGATATCTTCCGCATCTTCGACGCTTTGAACGATGTGTCCCAGATGCGACCGGCGATCGACTCCGTGCTCGAGACGGGAAGCGCGCTTGCCGAGGTGGCGGTCTGCTACACCGGCGACCTGCTGAACCCCGACGAGGACCTCTACACGCTCGACTACTACCTGCGTCTTGCCGAGCAGATCGTCGATGCCGGTGCTCATGTGCTCGCAATCAAGGACATGGCCGGCCTGTTGCGTGCCGGAGCGGCTGAGAAGCTCGTCACGGCCCTGCGCGATCGCTTTGACCTTCCGGTTCACGTTCACACGCACGACACCGCAGGCGGCCAGCTGGCGACCCTGCTCGCCGCCGCCCGCGCGGGAGCCGACGCCGTTGACGTCGCGAGCGCACCGATGGCCGGCACCACGAGCCAGCCGTCGGCCTCCGCTCTCGTCGCCGCCCTCGCTCACACCGAGCGCGACACCGGCATCTCGCTGCAGGCCGTCTCTGACCTCGAGCCGTACTGGGAAGCCGTTCGTCACGTCTACAAGCCGTTCGAATCCGGGCTCCCTGGACCGACCGGTCGTGTCTACAAGCACGAGATTCCGGGTGGCCAGTTGTCGAACCTTCGCCAGCAGGCGATCGCTCTCGGACTCGGCGACCAGTTCGAGAAGGTCGAAGACTGGTACGCGGC
>Ga0247812_10001366_pt1 | contig 13859 bp, 14 predicted proteins | sample UWRJL149409B1_FD_178011 | JGI IMG/M metagenome (GOLD analysis project Ga0247812, IMG submission 178011) | Plant litter microbial communities from Arlington Agricultural Research Station in Wisconsin, United States - UWRJ-L149-409B-1 | ecosystem: Environmental > Terrestrial > Plant litter >...
CGGCCGACCGTGGGCATCATGAAGCTATAGGGCTGGCGCGGGACGATCTCGATCAGCCCCGCCTGGAATTTGAGTGTGGAGCTCAGCCAGATCGACCAGGAGTCCAGCCCGAACGCCAGGGCGGACAGCGCGACCAAGGCGATCATCCCCGCCGCGGAGAACAGGATCGTGCGCCATTGCCGCTTCATCGCCAGGATGACGGGAACGAGGATGCCCATGTGCGGCTTTACGGTCATCACGGCAAAGGCCAGCGCGCTGCGCGCGGGATGGGTCTCGGCCGCGCGCCAGCCATAGAGCGCCAGCGCGCCGATCAGAAAGCCGAAATGCCCCGCCCAGATGTTGACGATCGCGGCCGGCAGCACCAGCACCGACCAGCCCGGCAGGCCCACGTCGCGCAGCCACGGCCGCGCCGCATGCCAGAACAGCGCCAGCCCCAGCACGCTCCACAATCCCAGAGCGACCAGATAGCCGGTGAGCCCGAAGGGCAGCGACAGCAGCAGCATGTGCGGTGGATAGGAGAAGGTATAGAAGCCGACGAGCCCGGTTTCGGGATAGAGGGTGCGGCGATAGGCCTCGCGATCATAGACCGCCCCGGCGCCATGCACGATCGCCTCATGCCCGCCATGCCAGATATTGACGAAATCGCGCCCGATCAGGCTGGCCCTGCCCGTATGGAGATGCGTATCCACCCGGGAGAGTTCGGTCGTGATCAGCCGGCCGCCCAGCCAGCCCGTCAGAGGCCATACGGCCAGCCCCCAAAGGCCAAAGGCGAACAGCAATTTGAGGAATCCGCGCCATATGTCGCGCGGCCAGCCCTGTGTCACGCTCAGCCCCGATCCTCGCGATAATAGATGTCGCGGCCGATGCTCTGGATGGCGTGGCTCTCGGGGATGGGCGTCAGATAGCGCAGGAAACTGTGCGGATAGGGGAAGAAATGAAGGTGCGGGTTGAAGGTGAATTTATATTCGCGCTCCTGCGGCACCACCACGATCAGCCGCTTTTTCGCCACCCGGCGCAATTCGGCCAAGGCGGTGCGGAATTCCAGGATATGCTCCAGCACATGGGTGCAGATCACCGTGTCCACGCTGGCATCCTCGAACGGCAGCCGCTCGACATGGCCTTCCACGAAGCGGATGTCGGGATGGCGGCTGCGGGTGCCTTCCTCGATGATGAAATCGGTGCCGGTCAGCGCCAGATCCGGCCGGCGCTGCTTGAGCCAGTCGAGCAGGAAGCCGGTGCCGCAGCCGACATCCAGCACGGTTTCGCCCTCGATATCCGCCAGGATGCGCGTGAGGCAGCCTTCGGAATTGTCCGTCTCGTCCTGCACGCGCGGCATGCGCTCGTAGATATGGCGATATTCCGCGGCGGTGACGAACGGAATGCGTTCGCGGAAGGTCTCGATATCGTCGACCAGCGGGCCCCAATGCTTGCGGAACAGCCAGCGCATCGCGCCCGAATCCCGGATGAAGGGCGGGATCGCCTCTTCCAGCACGGTGCGGATCATGTTGGTGGTTTCGCGTTTCATTTCGTGCCCATATCCGTCAACCGAAGGTCCAGCGGCGATGCATAACGAAGCTCGCCAGCGGCGTCACGAAAACCATCGGGATCATCGGCGCCCAATCGGGCAGGCCCATGCGCTCCACCAGGCCGAACACCCACAGCCAGTTCATCGCGAATGCCGCCAGATTGACCGCGACGAACAGCATCATGCGCTGGCGCGGATTGTCGCGATCGCCATGGCCGCGAAAGCTGAAGCGGCTGTGGACGCCGAAGCCGCTGACCAGGCAGATCAGGAAGGACAGGGTCACGGCCACCAGCGGCGCCATGTGCAGCGGCGTCACGAACAGCCAATAGCTCGCCGCGCCCAGCATGGTGATCGCGCCGCCCGCCACGCCATAGCGGAGTAGCTGCCCCAGCGTTTCGCGGTGATGCGGTGTCTCGGTCATGGGTTGCGCGCTTGCCCTTTCGCGGCGCCGCCTTAAAGCAAAAGCCCAGTCATTCAAGCGGTGAGAAAATTGCAATATTCGGGGCAGGCGGCATGATCGGGAACGGGGTGCGCCGGGATCGCTGGAAGCTCTGGCTGATCCTGATCTGGATCGGCGCGATGATCGCGATGACCATCGCCTATTGGGCGCGCATCCACTGGCTGGCGCTGGGCGATACCGACGACAATATGCGGCTGATGGAAGTCCGCGCCTGGCTGAACGGCCAGGGCTGGTATGATCTGCGCCAATATCGCCTCAATCCGCCGCAAGGATTCAACATCCATTGGTCGCGGCTCGTCGATCTGCCGATCGCGGCGATCATCCTGGCGGTAAAGCCCTTTTTCGGGACGGCAATCGCGGAGCGCGCGGCCATCGCCCTCGCGCCGATGCTGCCGCTGGGCGTCACGTTGTTCGCCCTGGCGCTGGCCACGCGCCGGCTGCTGTCGCCGCTGGCCTATCTGCTGGCCGCCGCTTTGCTGCTCAGCCCGCAATTGCCGCTGGGTATGTTTACCCCGGCGCGGATCGATCATCACGGCTGGCAGCTGGCGTTCGTCGCGCTGATCCTGGCCGGGCTGGTCGATCCGGCGCGGCGGCGCGGCGGGGTGACCATCGGCCTCGCCAGCGCGCTGTCACTCGCCATCGGCTTCGAGATGATGCCCTATCTGGCGCTCGCCGGCGCGATCGTGACGCTGATGTGGATCTGGGACCGGCAGGAGGCGGCGCGGCTGCAGACCTATGGCATCGCGCTCGCGGGCGGGGCGGCCTTCGGCTATGCGGTCTTCGCTTCTTATGACAATGCCCTGCCGCGCTGCGACGTGCTCTCGCCGGTCTGGCTGGGCACTTTCGTGCTGGCGGGCGCGCTGCTGACCGTGGTAGCCCGCCTGCCGCTGGCCACGCGCGCCGCCCGGCTGGCCGCCGCCGTGGCCGCCGGCGCGATCCTGGCGGGCGCCTTCGCCTGGGCCGCGCCGCAATGCCTCGGCCGGCCCGAGGGCGTGTCGCCCGAACTCCAGCAGAAATGGCTCGACAATATCCGCGAGGCCAAGCCGGTCTATGTCCAGTCCTGGCAAAAGATGCTCGCCATCCTCTCCCTCCCCCTGGTGGGGCTGATCGGCTTCCTGCTCCAGCTCTGGGTGCATCGTCGCGATCGCGCGGGGCTGATGGCCTGGCTGCCCGCCACGGCGCTGTCGCTGTGCGCTACGGGATTGCTGTTCTTCCAGATTCGCGCCGGGCCCGCGGCGCAGATGCTGGCCATTCCCGGCGCGGTCGGGCTGATCTGGCTGCTCTTCCCCTGGCTGCGCGGATCCTCGAAGATGCTGGTCCGCGTGTTCGGCACGGCCGTCTTGGTGGTGGTCGCATCCGGGGTCGGCATTCCGATGCTCGTCACCAAATTCACGGCCCAGCCGGAAAAGCCGGTCTATTCCAAGGTCAACCGCGCCGGCGCGCGCTGCTCCACCATCCCCGCCATGGCCCCGCTGAATCGCCTGCCCAGGGCGGTGATCATGACCATGGTCGATCTGGGCCCGCGCCTGATCACGCTGACGCATCACGATGCCATCGCCGGCCCCTATCACCGCAATGGCGAGGCGATCCTGGATCTCCACCACGCCTTCGATGGCACGCCCGGCGTGGCGCGCGCGGTGGCGCGCAAGCATGGCGCCAGCTTGCTGCTGATCTGCCCGAATTTCGCCGAGGGCACGGTCTACAGCTCGCGCAGCCCCAACGGCTTCTACGCGCGGCTGGAAAAGGGCGACGTGCCCGACTGGCTGGAGCCGGTGGCGCTGCCCGCCGGATCGCCCTTCCGTCTGTGGCGGATCAAACCTTAGATCAGAGCAATTTGTCCAGCGTGATCGGCAGGTCGCGGACACGCCGGCCCGTGGCGTTGTAGATCGCATTGGCGACCGCCGCGCCGACCCCGGTGATGCCGATCTCGCCCACGCCATGCGCGCCCAGCGGGCTGTGCGGATCGGGGATGTCGGTCCAGATCACGTCGATCCGCGGCACGTCCAGATGCACCGGCACATGATATTCGGCAAGCGAAGGGTTCATCACCCGGCCGGAGCGCTCATCGAACAGCGTCTCCTCGCTGAGCGCCAGGCCCAGCCCCATGATGATCCCGCCGCGAAACTGGCTGGTCGCGGTCTTGGGATTGAGGATGCGCCCGCAATCGAACGATCCCAGGAAGCGCGAGACGCGCGTCTCGCCGGTCACGGCATTCACCCGCACCTCGCAGAATTGCGCGCCATAGGAATGCATCGAATATTTCTGCGTCTCCAGCGGCATCGGTCCCGGCGCCTCCACCGTCAGATCGTCGCGTCGCGCGCGCTGGAGGATGGAGACATAGGTCTCGTGCCGCTCGGGTTCGCCGCGCTTGCCCAGCCCGGCGTCGCGCGCCTCCACCTCGTCCGGCTTCAGTCCGGCGAGCGGGGAATCATTGCCCGCCAGCTTGAGCAGTTCGGGCACCAATTTCTCGTGCGCGGCGATGATGGCGGCGGCGATGGAGGCGGTCTGCGAGGATCCGCCCGCCATGGATCCGGAGGGCAGATCGGTATCGCCATAGTCGAACGTCACCTGCTCGAAGGGCACGCCCAGCCGCTCGGCGGCATGCTGCGCCTGCACTGTCGCCGTTCCCATCCCCATCTCGTGCGCGGCGGTGGAAACGATCACCCGCCCGTCCACGGCCAGCCGGATGCGCGCCACGCTGCCGGGCATGCGATAATAGGGATAGGTTGCGGTCGCGACCCCCATGCCGATCCGCCATTCGCCCTCGCGCCGCGCGCCGGGCGTGGTGCTGCGCGCGCTCCAGCCGAAGCGCTCCGCGCCATCGGCATAGGCCTTGAGCAGATGGCGAGAGGAGAAGCCATTGCCCGAGGTGGGGTCCTTCTCCGGCTCGATCCGCCGGCGCAATTCGATCGGATCGAGCCCCATCGTCTCGGCCAGTTCGTCGATCGCGCATTCCAGGGCAAAGGTGCCGATCGATTCGCCGGGGGCGCGCATGAAGGTGTTCACCAGCATGTCCATCTCCGCCACGTCCTGCGCCACCTTGAGCGTCTCGGCGGCATAGAGATGGCGCGCCGGGAAGGTGAACTGCTCGGGCATATTGTTGTGCGTCGTCATCGCCGCAACGCCGGTGTGGATCAGGGCGGCCAGTCTGCCGTCGGCATGCGCGCCCAATGCCACCCGCTGATCGGTCTGCGTCCGGCCGCCGACGATGCGGTAGACGCCCTCGCGCGAAAGCATGAGGCGCACCGGCCGGCCCGCCAGCCGCGAAGCGGCCGCAGCCAAGATCTGGTGGTCCCACAATCCCTTGCCGCCAAAGCCGCCACCCACATAGGGCGAGCGCACGCGCACCCGGTCCTCCGCGATCCCGAACACCTGCGCCAGCGTCCAGGCCGTGGAATTGACCATCTGGGTCGCGTCGTGGACGATCAGCCTATCCCCCTCCCAGGCGACCGTCGCGGCATGCAGTTCGATCGCATTGTGGTTGTGGCGCGGGGTGGTGTAGCTCTGGTCCACCCGAAAGGCGGCCCCGGCCAGCGCGGCCTCGGCATCGCCGATTTCGATCTTCGTCGGTTCGCCCAGGATGGTTTCGGGCGGATGGGCCTTGGCCCTGGCTTCGGCAAAGGAGGTGACCGAGGGCAGGGCTTCATAGGTCACGCGCACCAGGGACGCCGCATGATCCGCCTGCTCCTGCGTGTCCGCCAGCACCAGAGCGACCGCCTGGCCGTTCCAGTGAATCTCGTCGTCCTGCATCACGGGCAGATCGCTGGCGCCCGCCGCGCGCGACGCGGTCATGAACAAGGGCGGCGGCGCCATGCGCGGGGCATTCCGATGCGTCATAACCAGGCACACCCCCGGCGCGGCCTCGGCCAGCGCGGTGTCGAGCAGCGCGATCCGTCCCCGTGCCACGCTACTGTAGACCAGGGCGGCATAGGCGATGTTGGGCAGCAGGATTTCGGCCGCGAAGCGCGCCTTGCCCTGCACCTTGAGCGGCCCATCGACGCGCGACACGGGGGCGCCGATGGCCCCATGCTGGCCCATTAGCGGATCGGGCGTGCCACCGGGCAGCCAGCGCTCGGGCGCCAGGTCGATGGCCAGCTTCATCGCTGCCTGTGCCGCGTCCTGGAGGATGCTCATGCCTCTTCTCCCGCGCGCTCGCCGAGCACGGCGACGATGGTGCGCTTTGCCAGTTCGATCTTGAATGCGTTGTCGCGCAGCCCCGTGGCATCGGTCAGTTCGGCCTCGGCCGCGGCGCGGAAGCTGGCCTCCGTAGCCGGCTGGCCGCGCAGCGCCGCTTCCGCGGCCCACGCCCGCCACGGCTTGTGCGCCACCCCGCCCAGCGCCAGCCGCACGTCGCGGACGATCCCGTCCTCGATGTCGATCGCGGCGGCGACCGAGATCAGCGCAAAGGCATAGCTCGCCCGGTCGCGCACCTTGCGATAGGTCGATCGGGCCGCGAACGGCAGCGGCGGGATTTCCACCGCGGTGATCAATTCGCCCGGCGTCAGTTCGGTTTCCACGTCCGGATATTCCCCCGGCAGGCGATGCAGGTCGACCAGCTTCAGCGTTCGGCCGCCCTGCGGCCCTTCCAGATGCACGATCGCATCCAGCGCCGCGAGCGCGACGCACATATCGGAAGGGTGGGTCGCGATGCAGGCGGGCGAGGCGCCCAGGATCGCATGGATGCGGTTGAAGCCCTGGATCGCGTCGCATCCCGCGCCGGGCTGGCGCTTGTTGCAGCGCGCGGCATCGTCGTAGAAATAGGTGCAGCGCGTCCGCTGGAGGATATTGCCGCCCACCGTCGCCATGTTGCGGATTTGCCCGCTCGCACCGGCCAGGATCGCGCGCGCCAGCATCGGAAAGCGGGTGCGGACCGTGCGATCGGCCGCCAGCGCGGTGTTCTTGGCGGCAGCTCCGATCAGGATGCTGCCGTCGGCGCGCGCCTCGATCGCCTGCGAAAGGTCGGTCACGTCCACCAGCGCCGCCGGCCGTTCCACGCCCTCGCGCATCAGATCGACCAGATTGGTCCCGCCGCCCAGATATTTGGCGGAGGCGGTTGCGCCCACCAGGCCGATCGCCGCAGAGGCGTCCGATGCGCGGCGGAAGGTAAAGGGGGTCATGCGGGTACCTCTCCGAAGGCTTCGGCAATGGCATCCACGATGCCGTTATGCGCGCCGCAGCGGCACAGATTGCCGCTCATCCGCTCGCGCACTTCGTCATGGTCCAGGTCGATCGTCTCGGCGGAGAGATCGGCGGTCACGACGCTGGGCACCCCCCGCGCGATCTCGTCCGCCATGCCGATCGCGGCGCAGAGCTGGCCCGGCGTGCAATAGCCACACTGCAGTCCGTCATGATCGATAAAGGCCTGCTGCAGCGGATGCAGCACGCCGCCCGAGGCGAGGCCTTCCACCGTGGTGATCGCCCGCCCCTCATATTGCACCGCCAGCGCCAGGCAGGAATTGATCCGCGCGCCATCCACCAGCACGGTGCAGGCGCCGCACGCCCCCTGATTGCACCCCTTTTTGGATCCCGTCAGCCCAAGATGGTCGCGCAGCAGATCGAGCAGCGAGGTGCGCAGGTCGAACGCGGCCTCGATCGGCTTCCCGTTGACGGTAAAATTCATGGTTCCTCCCCCGCGGCACGCTTCAGCACGAAAACCCTCGTCGTCGTGAAACGTTGCACGGTGGCATCGGGAGACTGGTTTCTTCCCTTATGCTGAGGCGACGGGGTTGGCGCGTCGGCGGGTGCGGGCGGCGTCAGCCCAGCGCGGCCTGCTTCTCGTCCGCCAGCCGGTCGAGCTCCGCGCGGCTCTTCTTTTCGGACGCGGTCTTGAGCTGGCCGCAGGCGGCGTCGATGTCGCGGCCGCGCGGGGTGCGGACGGGGGCGGAGATTCCCGCGTCGAAGACGATGCTGGAGAAGCTGCGGATCCGCTCCGGCGTCGAGCATTCGTAATCCGCGCCCGGCCAGGGATTGAAGGGGATGAGATTGACCTTGGCGGGAAGATCGAACTTCTTGATCAGGCGAACCAGTTCGTGCGCATCCGCATCGCTGTCGTTCTTGTCGCGGATCATCACATATTCGAAGGTGATGCGGCGCGCATTGTTGACGCCGGGATAGTCGGCGCAGGCCTGAAGCAGTTCCTCGATGCCGTACTTCCGGTTGAGGGGGACAAGCTCGTCGCGCACTTCCTTGGTAACGCCGTGCAGCGAGACCGCGAGATTGACGCCGATCTCCGCGCCCGCGCGCGCCATCATCGGCACCACGCCCGAGGTTGAGAGCGTGATCCGGCGGCGCGAGAGCGAGAGTCCGTCGCCGTCCATCACGATCTTGAGCGCATCGCGGACATTGTCGAAATTGTAGAGCGGCTCGCCCATGCCCATCATCACGACGTTGGTGAGCATGCGCCCCTCGGGCTGGCTGGGCCATTCGCCCAGACCGTCGCGCGCGAGCATCACCTGCCCGACGATCTCGGACGGCGTGAGATTGCGCACCAGGCGCATCGTGCCGGTGTGGCAGAAGCGGCAATTGAGCGTGCAGCCGACCTGGCTGGAGACGCATAAGGTTCCGCGGTCCGCATCGGGGATGAAGACCATCTCATAATCCTGGCCGTCATCGGTGCGCAGCAGCCATTTGCGCGTGCCGTCGGTCGAGACCTGCGCCTCGACCACCTCGGGGCGGCTGATGACGAAGCGCTGCGCGAGCCAGGGCTGCATCGTCTTGGAGATGTCGCTCATGAGTGCGAAATCGGTAACGCCGCGATTGTAGATCCAATGCCACAGCTGCTTGGCGCGCAATTTGGCCTGTTTGGGCTCGAGCTGCGAGGTCTCCAGCGCCATGCGCAGATCGTCGCGAGACAGGCCGAGCAGGTCGATCCGCCCGTCGCTGCGCGGCACGAAGGCGCGGGGCACGGGCACGGGATCGATATGGCCGGGAATCGGCATGGAGAAATCTGGCGGGGCGGTCATGGGCCGCACATAGGGAAAAACGGGCGGTTATACCAGTGGCAGGGGTTTTGGTGCCGATCTGCCCCTCCATCCGTTTGTGTCGAGCGCAGTCGAGACACGTTCCGGGCTTGCCCCGTCCCTCGACTTCGCTCGGGACCAACGGAGAGGGTTGGCAGACTTCCCCCTACCGCCGCCGCGCGCAGCCCAGCGCCGCGGCGTCGATGGCGGTGGCCGCGCCGCGCAGGCGATAGACATCGGCAAAGGGCTGGCCGCCGGTGTCGCGGCTCTCGATCGACATGCTGGTGGCGCTGCGCATCGAGGCGACGATCGCGGCGTCCGCGCGGGCATCCTGCGCCCAGGCATCCGCCCCGCCCGCGACCAGGCGGAAACGCCGCTCGCCGATACTGAGCGTCACCACCGCATCGCCGGCCCGCGCGCGGCTCATGCGGATGTGGAGCTGGCCGCGGACGCCCTGCGCGGGCCAGTGCGACACGCTGGCGAAGGGGCGCCAGCGGCCGTTGCCGACCTCCTGTGCGGGCTCCGATATGGCGTAGCAGCGCGGCGGTTGGGCATCGCGAAACGCCCCCCAGCTTTCGAACACGCCCAGCGAATCGCGCGCCAGCGCGGGCACGGGCAACAGCGCCAGCAGGAGCGCGAGCCGCTTCATGCGGGCGAGGGGCCGTCGCCCAGATGGACCAAGGTCTCCACGCCATCCTGGATCATCACCATCGATCCCTGGGGAATGGAGGGCGCGACCCCGGCGCCGAGCGCGGCGTCGATCGGAAGGCCGGTCATCAGCCCGCGCAGCACGCGCGCGGAGACGCCGTGCATCACGATCAACCGGTCGCCGGGTTCGTGCACGGTCCCGGCCAGCCAGTCCGCCAGCCGCGCGGCGATCGCATCATACCATTCGCCGCCGGGCGCCGCGTGGTTGAACAGCCCGGTGGCGGGATCGACCAGCGGCCCGCCGTCCGCGGCGACCTCGTCATAGCTCCAGCCGCTCCAGGCGCCCACGCCGATCTCGCGCAGCCGCGGATCGGTGCGCGCCGCATGCCAGTCCGCGCCGAGATGCTCGGCGACCACCGCCAGCGTCTGCAGCGCGCGGCCATAAGGCGAGGCCCACAAGGTGAGCGGCGCGCCGTCGCCGGGATGCGCATCCAGCCAGGCCTTCAGCCCCGCGCCCATCGCATCGGCCTGGGCGAAGCCCGCGCGGGTCAGCGGGGTATGGACTTGATCGCCCTGCAGCCGGCCGGCGGCGTTGAACACGGTCTCGCCATGGCGCGAGATGAAGAAGCGAGGGGATGGGGTCATCCCCGCTGCATCGCGGGACTGTGTCTTAAATGCAACGGCTTATCTCGTTGTCTGAGGTTCATGCAACCTCCCACCTTTTCGTGCACTGAGCCTCCCGTCCCCTGTTTGGGACGAGCATGAACGGAGTATCCCAATGCGTAAAATCCTTCTCGCGTCGCTGCTTGCGACCGCTTTCGCCGCCCCCGCCATGGCACAGGACACCGTCGACGCCCCCTTCACCGGGCCGCGCATCGAGGGCATCGTCGGCTGGGACCGCGTCCAGGGCAGCGGCGATAAGAGCGACGACGTCATGTACGGCGTGGCCGCAGGCTATGACATGCAGGCCGGCGGTGCCGTGATCGGCGCCGAAGTCGAATATTCGGATTCGGACAATCGCGCCTGCGTCGGTGCGAAGACCGCCGCCGATCCCCGCGTCTGCCTCAAGGCCGGCCGCGATCTCTATGTCGGTGGCCGCGTCGGCACCGTCGTCGGCAATGGCGGCACGCTGCTGTATGCCAAGGCCGGCTATACCAATGCGGACGTCAAGTTCACCGCCAATGACGGCACGGACGAAGTGACGCTGGACAAGACGCATCTGGACGGCGTGCGCGTCGGCGCGGGCGTCGAGCAGAAGCTGGGCAGCAAGAGCTATGTGAAGGCGGAATATCGTTATTCCAACTATGAGCAGGGCATCGAGCGCCATCAGGTGCTGGCAGGCGTCGGCTACCGCTTCTGATCGTAGCGGATCGATCGGGCAGGATGGTTTTGGTCCTGCCCCGTTATGATCGGCAAGAGGGGCCGGGGCGCTTGCTCCGGCCCTTTTTCTTGTTAAGGAAGGGTTTGAACAGAGACGATGCTGGGCGGGGTCCGTTCCGGCGGTTTGACATCCCCGGGGGATCAAGATGAAGGCGACGATCGAACGCGCAACGCTCCTCAAGAGCTTGAGCCATGTCCAGTCCGTGGTCGAGCGGCGCAATACCATCCCCATTCTTTCCAACGTCTTGCTCGAAGCCAGCGCCGACGGTCGCATCCGGCTGATGGCCACCGATCTGGATCTCCAGGTGGTGGAGAGCATCGAGGCCGCGGTGGACCAGGCCGGCGCCACCACCGTCTCCGCGCACACCTTGTTCGACATCGCGCGCAAATTGCCCGAGGGCAGCCAGGTCGAACTGGTCGCCGCGGAGGGCAAGATGCAGGTGAACGCCGGCCGCGCGCGCTTCAATCTCTCCACGCTGCCGCGCGACGATTTTCCCGTGATCGCCGAGGGCGAATTGCCGGTGAAGTTCGAGCTGCCCGCCGCAACCCTGCGCCAGATCATCGACAAGACCCGCTTCGCCATCTCCACCGAAGAGACGCGCTATTATCTGAACGGCATCTTCTTCCATGTCGCCGATGGCGACGGCAGCCCGGTGCTCAAGGCGGCCGCGACCGACGGGCATCGCCTGGCCCGCGTCACCGTGCCGCGCCCCGATGGCGCCGAATCGATGCCCGACGTGATCGTGCCGCGCAAATGCATCGCCGAGCTGCGCAAATTGCTCGACGAGGTCGACGGTTCGGTGGAGATCACGCTGTCGCCCACCAAGATCCGCTTCGGCCTGGGCAATGCCGTGCTGACGTCCAAGCTGATCGACGGCACCTTCCCCGATTACAGCCGGGTGATCCCGACGGGCAACGACAAGATGCTCAAGATCGATCCGCGCAGCTTCGAAGAAGGCGTGGACCGCGTCGCGACCATCGCCACGGAGAAGACCCGCGCGGTCAAGATGGCGCTGGAGCGCGACAAGATCACGCTCTCCGTCACCAGCCCGGAGAATGGCACCGCGGCGGAGGAAGTCCCTGGCGACTATACGTCCGAGGGCTTCGAGATCGGCTTCAACGCGCGCTATCTGCTGGATATCCTGGGCCAGATCGAGGGCGACACGGTGGAGGTCCACCTCGCCGATGCCGCCGCGCCCACCCTGATACGGGAGAATGACAAGGCCCCCGCGCTGTATGTGCTGATGCCGATGCGGGTGTGACGCGGCGGGGCGGCTTGCCCTGGCGCATGTCTCCCATTATCCTGCGGCCGTGATCGTCGAACGCATCACGGCCCAGGCGCAGGCCAAAATCCCGGACGCGGTGCTGGAAGCGCTCGGCCTGGCGCCGGGCGATGCCATCGCCTTCGATATCGTCGATGGCCGGGTCTCGCTGCATCGTGGGGCGATGCGGAGCACGGCCGCGACATCGAACAGCTTGCCGGGCTGAATCTGGAAACGCTGCGCGCGAAGATCCGCAACGCAATCGACGACCCTCGCCCGCCCGTGCCAATGCACGAGGCATTTGTGCGCGTTCACCAGCGCCTCGAAGAGCGTTGGAAGGCGGATGAGGCTTAGCGTCCGTCTTGCCGAAACCGCGCAGGATGACCTGTTCGAACTCGGCATTTGGATCGCTGCCGGAGCCGGCAAGGATACCGCCCGTCATTATGTTGCGCGCATTGAAGAAGCCTGCGTCGCCTTTGCCGAACTATCTGCGGCGCGGCTCTCCCCGGGCTGAGATCATGGACGGTTTGCGTTCCATCGCCTTCGGGCGTCGCGCGACCATCTCTTACCGGATTGCGCTGACCGAAATCGTCATCGTCCATATTCTCCACGGTGGGAGGGCGATCGAAAGCGCCTTTACGGAGTGACGCCACTCACCCCTTGGGTGGCGCCACGATCATGCTCTCGGCCTCGGTCACGGGCACTTCCACGACCTCGGCCGTGTCGTCCGCCGCTGGTTCCGCCTCATCCTCCTCGCTCGGCGCGGCCTGCATCGAACGCGCCGATTTGGCTTTCATCGAAGCGATAATCTGCGGCACCGTCATCGGCGTACCCGGCAGGGCCATCGCCCTGGCATCGTCGGCGACCGTCTCCAGCCTGGTGAGCATGATTTTGTCGCCCACCTTGAGCGGCGCGCCCAAAGCGAAGACCGCGTCGATGCCATTGGCGAGATCCGCGATGGCCGGGCCCAGCAGGGCGGCCGCCGGCGCGATGGTCGCGCCGACATAGCGGCGCATCGCCTCGCCATAGGGCTTGAGCGCGGGATCCTCGCTCATCACCGCCAGCATCGGCTTGGAAGTATCGCCGTCCATTCCGAAAATCTCATATTCCTTGCCCTTGCGGCCATCGATCACGCGATCGCCCTTGGGGGTGATCTTCATCGCCTTGGGCTTGAGCCCCTTGCCGAGCTGGGCGAAGAGGCCGCGGAACTCGCTGGGGAGAGACTGGCGCACCGCCGCGGTCAGATCCTCCGCGCGCATCACCTGGTCCGCGCCATTCTCGTGCGTGACCATATACAGCGTGCCGCCGACGATCCGGCCGCTATTGCCGTCCTTGCTGTCGTCGATCCGCATGTCGCCATTGTCCGCGCGGGTCACGGTCATGGTGGTGCCGTCCTGCTGATCGGTGAACACCGCGCGTTCGGCGGCGAACAGCGGTGCGGGAAAGGCGAGCAGGAGAAGAGGCAGCAAGGATCGCATGGGGCGGGGGTCTCCATCGGAAAGGGGCCGCCTTATTGCCCGCCCGCGCCCGCACGGCAATCGGGTTCCCTTCTCGTGCGAACCCGGTAGGAAGGCGGCATGGCGCTCGTCCGGCTCAGTCTTTCCGATTTCCGCTCCTATGCCGAT
>Ga0247812_10001367_pt1 | contig 13857 bp, 15 predicted proteins | sample UWRJL149409B1_FD_178011 | JGI IMG/M metagenome (GOLD analysis project Ga0247812, IMG submission 178011) | Plant litter microbial communities from Arlington Agricultural Research Station in Wisconsin, United States - UWRJ-L149-409B-1 | ecosystem: Environmental > Terrestrial > Plant litter >...
TATTCTGCTGTTTGAGTGGTTGTTGCCAATTTATTGTTGCTTTAATTTATAAACCTGATTGAAGTGTTATCCTTTTTTTATAGCGATGCTTCGACAAGCTCAGCATGACATTCACAAAAAAAGATAAAACGGAAAGCAGGACTGGTGTTTCCAAGAATTACTGATCTTCGTTTTCTAAAAATTATAAGTTGACAACCCAAAACTATAGAACTTTACCTTTCTTTCGCATTAAGATTGCCGCGTCTTTCCCCTTCGCAATGACGAATTCTGAATTAAACCTTCATTGCCTTGCTCGGGCAAGCAAAATCGGTGCGTTTTAAATTGGTATTTTTAATTGCGCCATAACCACCAGCTACATCTATCACATTTTCTATACCACGAGCTTTTAAGATGGATGCAGCAATCATAGAGCGATAACCACCAGCACAATGGATAAAATAGGTTTGATCTGGATTTAACTCTGTTGTCCACTCGTTAATGTAATCTAAAGGACGAGTTAAGGTGCTTTCCAAATGTTCTGACTCGTACTCACCAGGTTTACGAACATCTAAAGCATTAATATTTTCACTAGTGTTAACAGCAGTTTCAAACTCTGATGCAGAGATAGATTCAATTTGATCAGTTTCTTTACCTGCATTTTGCCATGCAGGTAAACCTCCATCCAGGTAGCCAATGGTATTATCGTAACCTACACGAGCTAAACGGGTAATGGTTTCTTGCTCTTTTCCATCTTCTGTTACTAATAACAACTCTTGTTTTAAGTCTGTAATTAATGCCCCAACCCAAGGCGCAAACTGACCATTTAGACCAATATTTATAGATTTGGGGATAAATCCTTTTGCAAAAACCTGAGGATCTCTAGTATCTAAAATTAATGCACCTGTTTGGTTGGCTGTAATTTCAAAATCTTCTGGACTTAAAGCAACTAACCCTTTTTCGTACACATCATCAATACTTTCGTAGCCACCTTTATTCATGGCTGCATTTTTGGCAAAATATTGAGGTGGAGGCAAAATTCCATCTGTTACTTCTTTGATGAACTGTTCTTTTGAGCTAGCTTTTAACGCATAATTTACTTCTTTTTGATGACCTAGAGTATCAAAAGTTTCTTTACTCATACTTTTGCCACAGGCCGAACCTGCGCCATGAGCGGGATAAACAATCACATCATCGGGTAAAGTCATAATTTTGGCATGTAAAGAATCATAAAGAATTCCTGCCAAATCATCCATAGTTAGCTCACCTTTTTGGGCCAAATCTGGTCTGCCCACATCACCAATAAATAAAGTATCGCCACTAAAAATGCAATGTTCTTTACCTTGCTCATCCAACAATAAATAAGTGGTTGATTCTAAGGTATGGCCTGGTGTATGAAGCGTTTTGATAGTAAGTTTACCGATTTTAAATTCTTCGCCATCAGTTGCGATGTGCGATTTAAAAGTTGTTTTTGCTGTTGGTCCATAAACGATAACAGCTCCTGACTTTTCGGCTAAATCTACATGTCCAGATACAAAATCTGCATGAAAATGGGTTTCGAAAATATATTTAATACTCGCTCCATTTTGTTCCGCTTTTTTTAGGTAAGGACCAACTTCTCTTAATGGATCGATAATAGCAGCTTCGCCATTGCTCTCGATATAATAAGCAGCTTCAGCTAGGCATCCGGTATATATTTGTTCTATCTTCATTTCTTTAGATTTGAGTATTGAGATGTGCGACGTGAGACTTCAAGCACAATTAGAACAAAAATAAGGTTATAAATTTTAATGCAGAATGATTTTAATCATAATTGCAGAAGTTTTACTTTACCCCTAACCCCTAAAGGGGAATATTTTGTCTCCAAACAAAGGTTGAATACCTAGTTCGTCAATTCTCCAGCGATAGAGATTTCCATTTGTTTTCTAATTTCTTCTTTTGAAATGCCTAAACCCATTAAATACATCAATTTGGTAACTGTAGCTTCAAAAGTCATATCGTAGCCGCTTAAAATACCCATTTGTTGTAATCTTCTACTGGTTTCGTACATGCCTAATTGCACTGATCCGCCTTTGCATTGCGATATATCAACAATGATTTTACCATTTGCAATTGCATTTTGCAAACATTTAATAAACCAATCTGCCGTAGTGGTATTGCCAGAACCAAATGCTTCTAAAATAATGGCATCTACATTAGATTCGGTAATTGCTTTTACTGCGCTTTCTGTAATACCTGGATACATTTTTAATACGCCAATATTTGAATTAAAGTTGGTATGGATATTAAATGCTGCTGTAGGAATTGGCAAAATATAATTAGGAAAGAAATCTAAATTAACCCCAGCTTCTGCTAAAATTGGATAGTTGGGAGAAGTAAATGCTTCGAATTTTTCGGAATCGTTTTTAATTGACCTATTACCACGAAACAATTGGTAATCGAAATACACACAAACTTCAGGCACCATTGCCTTGCCATCTTTTTTGGTAGCTGCGATTTCTAATGCGGTAATTAAATTCTCTTTGGCATCTGTTCTAATTTCTCCAATAGGTAATTGAGAACCCGTTAAAACAACTGGCTTGGCTAGGTTTTGTAACATAAAACTTAGCGCAGCTGCTGTAAACGACATGGTATCTGAGCCATGCAGAATTACAAACCCATCAAAAATCTCATATTTATCTTTAATTAATTCGGCTAGTTCTTTCCAAATTAAAGGATCCATGTTAGATGAATCGAGAATCGGATCAAAAGAATGAACTGATAATTGATAATCTAATCTAGCCAGTTCTGGAACATTTTCTTGAATCTGTTCAAAATCGAATGGGATTAACGTACCTGTTTTAGGATCGTTTACCATTCCAATTGTTCCGCCGGTATAGATGATTAATATTTTGGTCATACTCTACAAAGATAAGTTTTTTACCACGGAGACAAAAAGGTAAATTAGAGTACAATCAACCGCAAAGAATTAAAGAGCGCAAAGAATGCGTTAACTGATATTAGATATTATTTGCAAGTCTTTTATACCACCCTTTGACCTTTAGGCATTAAAATTTATTAATAACCCAAGTATGCAATCATAAATTAACCGAAGAATTAAAGAGCACAAAGAATGTTTTAATTGATATTAAAGATTATTCACAACTCTTTTTATACCATCCTTTAACCTATAAACATTAAAATTTATTAATAAGCCAAGTCTGTAATCTCCAAGTTTAAGGTAAGTTAGCGTTTGTGCCAAATGAATATCATTTAAAGCAACAACGCTTTTAAGCTCAATTAATAGTTTATCCTCTACTAAAAGATCAATACGAAATCCACAGTCCAATTTTACATCTTCATAAATTATTGGCAAAGATTTTTCTTTCTCGACCCTAAAGCCACTTTTATTAATTTCGTAATAAAGGCATTCTCTGTAAACACTTTCTAGTAATCCCGGTCCCAATGTAATATGGACTTTAATTGCTAATCCAATTACAATATTTGATAATTCATCTTCAGTCATTAAGCAATTTAACATAAAAATATAAACAATTGAAATACAAACCCTTAAGTTAATTATAAAGATATATTTAATTAATGCTTATTATTCTTCGCGTACTTAGCGCTCTTTGCGGTTGAAAAACTAAACTCCAAATATTTTCTTCGAATTCTCTGTCGTAATTTCTGCTACTTCTTCTAAGCTAATATGATAAATATCAGCCACTTTTTGAGCAATGTGAATAAGGTAACTACTCTCGTTTGGTTTACCACGATAAGGAACCGGGGCCAAATAAGGAGAATCTGTTTCTAAAACAATATGTTCTAATAGGATATCTGCCAAAACTAAATCTAAACCGGCTTTTTTATAGGTTACCACGCCACCTATTCCTAAATAAAAATTTAAATCAATTGCTCTTTTTGCTTGTTCTAAATTTCCAGTAAAACAATGAAAAATACCTCTCATTTTTTCATCCTTCATCTCATCTAAAACTTCGAAAACTTCATCAAAAGCTTCACGACAATGAATAACAAATGGCAAGTTTAAATCTTTTGCCCAATTAATTTGTTGTTTAAATGCATCCTGTTGGATAGTTAGAGTAGTTTTATCCCAATATAAATCGATCCCGATTTCGCCGATGGCATAAATTTTTCTATCAGCTATGCTGTTGTATATAATTTCTAATTGTTGCTTATAACCATCTTTCACATCACAAGGATGCAAACCTGCCATTGCAAAACAGTTATCAGGGTATTTAGCAACCAAATCATCAATCATCGCAATTGATTTTACATCTACATTGGGCAAAAAAAGTCTTTTTACATCCATAGCAAAACAACGCTCCATTAATAAAGCTTGTTTTTCTAGGTCTGTTTCGTAATAAAGATGGGTATGGGTATCGGTTAACAACATGCACAAAGGTATTTTTTATTTAGCTATTTGTTAGCAAACGGAATTATTATTGCATAAAAAAACCCTGCTCAAAAGAACAGGGTTTATATATTTTAGATATTGATTATTGGTGTGGAGCTGCCATTGGAACACCACCAGCTGGTTGTTGCGCAGGTGCAGTACCTTTAATGATTTTAATAATTTCGATATCAAATGCAATTGGAGCGTAAGGACCAATTCCTGCTTGAGGGTTACCTTGCTCGCCATATCCTAATTTAGATGGAATAACAAGTGTAGCTTTTCCTCCAGGACCAATTAATGCTAATCCTTCTGTAAAACCTGGTACAGTTTGTCCGTAAACCATTTTAGTTGGACCATAAGTTCTTCCCATTTGTTTTTTATCTAAGCCGCTTTCTTTCGCAACTTTTGCATCGCTAGTATCAAAAACAGTATATTTATCGTCTTTACCTTTTTTAGTTACGCTACCAGTGTAATTGATTTCAACTGTATCACCTAAAGCTGGTCTTTCTGCAGAACCTGGAGTTTTGATGATGTAATGTAATCCGCTAGCAGAAACTTTAGTTTTAAGATCTTTATCTTCAAGGTATTTTTTAAGTTTAGCATCTTCGCCATTTTTAACTTTATCCATTGTAGCTTTAAAGTCTGCTTGGAAATAGTCATTTGCTCTTTTTTGGAAAACAGAATCAGCTTCACCTTTATTTTTGCTAAATACTTTTTCGATTTTTAAAACGAAAGTGATGTATTTATCATTTTTAAACTGCTCGTTACGTGGTTGCTTAGAATAGTGATCTAATGTATCTAAGTTAATTTTAATAGTTGCGCTATCGCCTTCTGCTAATAAAGATAATGCATCTTGATTATCACCAGCGTACATTCTTTTTTGAGCTTGAAAAATTTGAGGAACCTCATTTTCGTAAGAGCTGTAAAACACAGAATCTTTATCATTTTTTTGAACAAAGTTCATTTTAACGATATCACCTTCTTTAATTTTTTCTTTGTTCTCTGTTTTGTGGATTGTGTATAACAAACCTCCAGCACCTTTTTTCTCTCTGTTACAAGCTGCTAAACCTAATGTAGCGGCTAAAAGAATTACTAAACTTTTTTTCATTTTCTATTTTTTTTGATTGATTGAGAGCTATCTCTCTTTTTATTTTATTGTAATAATTGTGTTTTATATTCTGGTAAAATCGATTTAAATTCTGCAATTGTATCTGTCAAATTCTTATCCGATGCACCCCCAGCAGCATTTCTATGTCCGCCACCGTTAAAATATTTTTTACATATTTCATTAGCAGGGAAATCGCCAGTGGAGCGCAAAGATAATTTAACTTTATCAGTTCTTTCAATAATAAAAGCTGCAAGTTTAATTCCGTTTATAGATAGTGCATAATTTACAATCCCTTCGGTATCACCTGTAGCTATATCATACTCTTTTAGCTCAGCTGCAGTTACCGTAATTATCGCAGTATTAAATTCTCTTAAAATCTCCAATTTATTAGATAAACAATGACCTAAGAAACGTAAACGATTTTCTGATGCATTATCATATACCAATTGATGAATTCTCCAATGTTCTGCACCTAAATCTATCAAATCTGCCGCAATGCGATAAACGTTAGAAGTTGCTGACGGAAAACGGAATGAGCCAGAATCAGTCATTATGCCTGTATATAAACAAGATGCTACATCTTTATTTACAAGCTCACCTTCACCTAATTCATTTACAATAAAATCATAAACCAATTGCGCCGCAGCACATGCATTGATATTCCAATGGCGATAATCATCAAAATCTTCTGGATCTAAGTGATGGTCAATCATCAATTTTAAACCACCAGCATTTCTAATGTGTTCTCCTAAGTCATTAATTCTACTTAACGTATTAAAATCGCAACAGAAAATTAGATCAGCTTGCTCTACCAACTCAATAGATTTTTCTACAGCTTCAGTATAAATAATAACATTACTGTTATTTGGTAGCCAATGTAAAAAATCTGGATAATCTGTTGGTGTAATTACAGAAACGTGATGCCCTTTTTGAATTAAAAATGCATATAAACCTAAAGAAGAACCCATTGCATCACCATCTGGTTTATGATGTGTTGTTATGACAATCTTTTGTGGTGTTGCCAGTAAAGTTTTTAATTCTGAAATTGATATCATAATTTTTTCGCCTGCAAAGCTAATAATTTTAGGTATATAAGATAGCTTTTATTGGATTAGCTTTAATATTAAGTTTAAGAATCGTATTTTTGCAGAAAATTTCAATTAAACACAAATGAGTACAAATAGAACATTTACCATGATTAAGCCTGATGCTGTTGCAAACGGTCACATTGGCGCAATCATAAATGACATCACAACTGCTGGTTTCAAAATCATTGCTTTAAAATACACACAACTAACAGAAGAAACTGCTGGAAAGTTTTACGAAGTACACAAATCACGTCCGTTTTATGGTGATTTAGTGAGCTTTATGTCTTCTGGACCAATCGTTGCTGCAATTTTAGAAAAAGACAATGCAATTGAAGATTTCAGAAATTTAATTGGTGCTACTAACCCTGCAGAAGCTGCTGAAGGTACTATCCGCCAGAAATATGCTAAATCTATTGATGCTAACGCAGTTCACGGATCAGATTCTGATGAGAATGCACAAATTGAAGGAGATTTCTTCTTCAAGGCTGATGAGCGTTTCTAATTAATAACAGCATTTATTTTACACATTTAAGCACCTCATTTATTTAAGGTGCTTATTTTTTTATTTATATTTCCACTTTAATTTAGATAATGAAGAAAATAATAATTGCATCGTTGGTTACCATTGCTGGGCTAAGTGCAAATGCTCAAACAGCTGCAAAAAAAACAACTGCTGTCAAAAAACCAACAACCACAGTAAAAGCTGGAGTTAAACCAGTTGCAAAGGCACCAGCTTTTAAAAATAATTTAGACTCTGCAAGTTATGCCCTAGGTATTAATGTAGCTAGTAGTTTTAAATCTGGTGGAATGAATAATTTAAACTATGAGTTATTTAACAAAGGGTTAAGAGATGTTTTTGCAAAAGCAAATCCGCTTTTAACTCAAGCCCAATGCCAAGAAGCAGTAAATAATCTATTTACTAGCTATAGTAAAGCTCGTGAGGCAGATGAAATTAAAAGTCATCAACCAACGGTTAAAGCTGGTAACGATTTTTTGGCTGCTAACAAAACTAAACCAGGCGTAAAAACTACGGCAAGTGGTTTACAGTACGAAGTAATTAATCCAGGTGCAGGTGCTCAACCACAATCGTCATCAGATAGAGTTACCGTACATTACAAAGGAACTTTATTAGACGGGACCGAGTTTGATAGCTCTTATAAAAGAAATGAACCTGCCACTTTTGGCTTAAACCAAGTAATTGCAGGTTGGACAGAAGGTTTGCAATTAATGAAAGAAGGTGCAAAATACCGTTTCTTTGTACCTTACAAATTAGGTTATGGTGGTAGTGCAGCTCCGGGTGGTACAATTCCTCCTTTTAGCACGCTAATTTTTGAAGTAGAACTGATTAAAGTTAACTAAGGAAGATAATATAAATTTTGAGGCTTATTTTGAAAAAGATGGGCCTTGTTTTTTATCGGACAATACAGTCCTGCTCTACGCTTTACTGCGTGCTCGCTTCGATCAGGTTTAAATAACGAAGAAAGCATTTCATTGCAAGTTATCCCTCAATATCTTTAAGTTAAGGGTTTTGGTTTGCGACCCTGAACGTCTTTGCGAGGAACGAAGCAATCTCCTTGCTGCTATTATGTTTTAAATTCAGGAAGGAGATTGCTTCGGGCGATGAAAAATTGACCCTCGCAATGACGTATTTTCTTAACTTAATGACATTGAGCTATTCCTACAATCGTTAAAACCTTTTCATTGTTTTTACTGTTTAAGATAAAAATTAAACAAATCATCCATGAAAAGATATATCCCTCTGGCCGCAATAGCCATCTTATGCACCACATTAACCAGTTGTGAATTGGTTGAAGGAATTTTTAAAGCAGGCGTTTGGTCTGGCGTAATTATAGTAGTAATTGTTTTAGCCCTAATTATTTGGTTAATATCCAAAGTATTTGGAGGTAGAAAATAGATAAAAGCCCTTTTGGGCTTTTTTATTTACAGGAAAATAATTTCAGTAATTACATTCGAACCAGCTCTTTCATTTAGTTTTTGAATAATCCCGGTTCTTACCATTAAAAGTTCATTTTTAATTACTGAGGATTCTATTCTAACAAATAACTTCCCGTTGCTTACATAAATTTGAGTAGTTCTATTGGCAACGGCTGTGCCCATTAATTCGGGCCAATGCGCAACCACACCAGTTTCATCGTACTTGCCACGCAAGCGATAAATAGAAAGCATTTTTGTAATGGCTTCTTTTAAGGTTATATCGTTTGGCTTACGCATTTTTTATCATCCCATTTTCAACTTCGAACAAAGTTACATCAACTTTAATATCATTAAAAACAGAAAGCACTCTTTCTTTTCCAGTATCAGTAATAAAAATTTGTCCAAAATCATGGTGAGAAACCATCTCCATTAATTTTTTAACTCGAAGGTCATCAAGCTTGTCAAAAATATCATCTAGTAATAACAAAGGCTTAAATTCTCTAAACTTTTGCAAATAACTATACTGAGCCAATTTTAATGCAATCAAAAAAGATTTTTGCTGTCCTTGCGAACCAAACTTTTTTAAAGGCATATCGCCAATGGTAAAAAGCAGCTCATCTTTATGTATGCCAGTTGTAGTACGCTCTAAAATTCTATCTTTTTCTATAGATTGGCTTAACAAATCTTCGAATTTATGATCGGTTAATTGAGACAGATAATTTAAAGAAACCTGTTCAGCATCATCAGTAATAAAGCTATAATGTTTGTTAAATAGCGGAATAAAATCGGCTAAAAACTGTTTACGTTTCTCGAATATTTTATTGCCAGATAAAACTAATTGCTCATCTAATATTTGCAATAAGGTAACATCCAATTTTCTGGTAATTGCAACTTGCTTAAGCAGCGAATTTCTATTTAAAAGATGTTTGTTGTATACTATTAACTCATCCAAATAATTAGAATCGGTTTGTGAAATAACATTGTCTATGAATTTTCTACGTTCTTCACTCCCATCCATTATCAAATTTACATCATAAGGCGAAATCATTACCAACGGAAATAGGCCAATATGATGAGCCAACTTATCGTACTCCTTTTTATTTCTCTTAAATTGCTTTTTCTGATTGCGCTTTAAACCACAAGTTATTTTCTCGTTTTTATCTTTTCGGTCAAAATCACCTTGTATTAAAAAAAGATCATCACCCGTTCTAATCTGCTGACTATCTATTGGGTTAAAATAGCTCTTACAAAGGCAAAGGTAATGTATCGCATCTAGCAAATTTGTTTTGCCAGCGCCATTATTGCCAACAAAAGCATTAACAGTTTTGGCAAAGCGAAGCTCAGCAGATTCGTAATTTTTAAAGTTAAGGAGGGTAATGTTTTTTAACCACATAATTGATTTTCAAATATACAGAATATATACGTTTGACGAATGTTGTTTGGGCAATTAAACGCCCAATACAATACGCTAAACGCCCTGCCAATTAAATAGTTAAAAAAGGGGTTGATACTTTGAATGAAAAACGTATTTTTGCATCTCAATTTTTAAACCGAACATATTTAAAATAACAATAATTAGAAATTATACCTATTTTAATATATAGTGTTCAATCTAATAATTAAACAAACAGATTAAATAAATGTCTACAACAGATAAAACAGTAACGCAACCAATAAAAAAAGGTGGTTTTTTAGAAGAGAATGGCAAGAGCTTGTTATTTATAGGTGCTGCAATAGTTGTTTTAGCAGCAATCGCTGTTTATTACTTCTATTCTTACCTGCCAAATCGTGCAAATGAAGCAGCTGCAGCTATGTATAAAGCAGAGCAATATGTAGGTGTAGATTCATTAGCAAACAAAGCAATAAATGGAGAAGGTAGCCACGCAGGTTTGGCCAAAATTGCTGATGAGTATGAGAATACAAAATCTGCTAACTTAGCAAACTTGTATTTAGGTGGTATTTATTTGCGTAAAGGCGAGTACAAAAAAGCTACTGAAGCTTTAGGGAAATATACAGCTACTGGTAGCCCAGTTGCAGATCCATTGGCTTTAGGTTTATTAGGCGATGCTTACAGCGAATTAAAAGATTTTAAACAAGCTGCTACTTATTACAAAAAAGCGGCTGATAAAGCGAGTAATAAATTTACTTCACCAATGTTCCTTAAAAAATTAGGTTTGGTAAACGAAAACTTAAAAGATTTTAAAGCAGCTGAAGAAGCTTATACAAAAATTAAAACTCAATATCCTGATAGCCAAGAAGCTGCAATGATTGATGAGTATATTGCAAGAGCACAAGCTCAAGTAAAATAATTTTCCGCCTTGCGGATTTTAAAGACTCTGTTAACGCAGGGTCTTTTTTTTGTGCTAGATTAACTTTTCAACCTTCCAACAACTCAACTTTACAACATATAGTTTACCTTTGCAGCATGGCTTCACATCTTAAAAACCTATCAGATTTTTCTCACACAACTATACCAAGTGGCGATAATTTTAAAATTGCAATTGCAGTTGCTGAGTGGAATGCGAAAATTACAGGTGCACTTTATCAGGGTGCTTATGATACTTTAATAAAACATGGTGTTAAGGCGGAGAACATTAGTTCTTTTCCAGTTCCTGGAAGTTTTGAATTACCTGGTGCCGCAGAAATAATTTTACAGAAAAAAGCTGATGTTGATGCGGTAATCTGTTTAGGTTGCGTAATTCAAGGTGATACCAAACATTTCGATTTTATTTGTGAAGCTGTTGCTAATGGTATTACCAATGTAGGCATTAAATATAGCAAGCCTGTTATTTTTGGTGTATTGACTACCAACGATGAACAACAAGCAATTGATAGAGCAGGTGGCAAGCATGGCAACAAAGGAGACGAGGCAGCAATTACCGCTTTAAAAATGGCGCATTTTTCTGCAACAATTTAACAAGCTTGCTTGTTATTCATAAAAATTTGTAACTTAGGGCTTTAATCAAAAACAAAACGATGAAAAAAGTAGCTATTCTATTATTATTTGCATTCTGCGCTATCGCAGTATTAGAATCATGCTCTTCTCGCCTTTGTCCTGCTTATAGCTCTTACCCAGAGGGGAAAAGAAGGAGATAATAAATGCAATGGACTAATCTTACCGATCTATCACAGATCGACAATATCAAAAAAGCAAGCGGTTATAGCGTTATTTTTAAACACAGCACTCGTTGTTCGGTGAGCATGATGGCAAAAAGAGGTTTCGAATCAGACTGGGATGCAATTCCTGAAAACACAACCTTATACTTTTTAGATTTAATCGCCCATAGGGATATCTCAGCCTACATAGCAGAAGTTTTTCAGGTACATCACGAATCGCCACAAACTTTATTGATAAAAGATGGTGAGTGTATTTTAGATTCATCACATAGTGATATTTCTGCAGAAGAAATTGCAGGATCTATTGTGGCAGCTTAATTTATTTCTAAATCAAAAAAATATCATTCTGAGAGATAATTTATTTCATAAAATCAATATGGATGATATGAATTTTAAGCCCTCTTTGTCATCCAGAGCGCAGCGAAGGATCCGCTTAAATACCTAGCATATAGGCATATTCCTCCAAAGTCGGAATGACAAAACCGGTAGTTTATAATTTACCAGCCACGACTGGCAAGCCCTCAGACTGACAGACTATTATTTAGTTAACTTTCTACTACTAAGCTATTCAATTTCAGCACTGCTGATGTACGTTGTCTGGTTTCTTGGCAAAGTGCATCATTTTCCGCTAATTTCTCACCGTATGTTGGGATCATTTTTCTGATCTTGGTTTGCCATTCTGCAGTTTGCAATTTAGCTTTAAAACAACGATCCAATAAATCTAACATTATAGAAACAGCTGTTGATGCACCCGGAGAAGCACCTAACAAAGCTGCAATTGAACCATCAGCTGCGCTAACAACTTCGGTTCCAAACTCTAAAATACCACCACCACTAGCTTTCTTTTTAATAACCTGCACTCGCTGACCAGCATATTCTAATTCCCAATCTTCAAACTTAGCATCTGGCAAATATTCTTTTAAAGCTTTAAACCTATCTTCTGGAGATTGACGTACTTGTTCGATTAAGTATTTTGTTAAATCTATACTTTTTAATCCGGCAGAAATCATTGGTCGGATGTTATTGAACTTGATGGATAATGGCAAATCTAAGAATGAACCATTTTTCAAGAATTTAGTGGAAAAACCTGCATAAGGGCCAAACAATAAGGCTTGGCGACCGTTTATAATTCTTGTATCTAAATGCGGAACAGACATTGGAGGCGCACCAACAGCTGCCTTTCCGTAAACTTTAGCATGGTGACGAGCTATTACTTCTTCATTGGTACATTTTAACCATTGTCCACTAACAGGAAAACCACCAAAACCTCTTCCTTCCGGAATATCAGATTTCTCTAACAAAGGTAAAGAACCACCCCCTGCACCAATAAATACAAATTTGGCGACACGTTTAGTTCGCTTTCCAGTTTCTAAGTTTTTTACTTTTAGTTTCCATTCGCCGCTGTCTAATTTATCAAGTTCTCTTATTTCGTGATGGAAATTTAAAGTAACATTAGATTGTTTACTCAAATAACTAAATAATTCTCTAGTGAGCGATCCAAAGTTTACATCAGTTCCCAAATCCATTTTGGTCGCGGCAACTTTTTCTTTTTTAGATCTTCCTTCCATTACCAACGGAGTCCATTCTGTAATTGTTTCAGGATCTTCCGTATACTGCATATCTTCGAACAGATTGCATTTGGTTAATGATGAAAACCTGGTTTTCAGAAACTCAACATTTTTTTTGCCCCAAACAAAACTAAGGTGAGGTATATTTTTGATAAATAAATTCGGATCAGAAAGAATTTCCTTTTCTACCAAATAAGCCCAAAACTGTTTAGAAACTTCGAATGATTCGGCAATTTGAACTGCTTTATTGATATCTACAGAACCGTCCTTTTTTTGAGGAGTATAATTTAATTCACAAAAAGCAGAGTGACCAGTTCCGGCATTGTTCCAAGCGTCAGAACTTTCTGCTGCTGCGATATCTAATCTTTCATAAATTTCGATGCTCAGATCTGGTTCTAATTCTTTTAAAATTAAACCGAGTGTAGCACTCATGATGCCCGCACCTATCAAAATCACATCAGCGTCGGTTTCAACAACCGTCTTGTTTTTTCTAGCCATTTCCCTAAAAAAGTAAACCAATAAATCTTATTATTCAAAGCATAATCAATGCCAAGAAAATTTTGAAGAGTCAATTATTTATAATATTTTAACCCAGCTGCAAATTTAATAGTTTTGCCTGAAAATACCCGTCACACTAACAGTTATTTTAACAAAAAAATAAAGATTTAAACT
>Ga0247812_10001368_pt1 | contig 13851 bp, 9 predicted proteins | sample UWRJL149409B1_FD_178011 | JGI IMG/M metagenome (GOLD analysis project Ga0247812, IMG submission 178011) | Plant litter microbial communities from Arlington Agricultural Research Station in Wisconsin, United States - UWRJ-L149-409B-1 | ecosystem: Environmental > Terrestrial > Plant litter >...
AGATTTTGATGAGAAATTTTAAATTTTACGTCTGAAAATATAAATTTTACCTATTTAAATGTTGTATTTGAAACAATTACGAGATGGAGTTCAGGAAATCAATTAGTTGCTGAGTTGCTTTTGCGCGGTGGCTGATTTTATTCTTGATTTCGGATGATAATTCAGCAAATGTTTCGGCATAATTTTCAGGTTGGAAAATAGGGTCATACCCAAAACCATGATTGCCTTTCTTTTCTAAAATGATTTTTCCTTTGGCAATTCCGGTAAAAAGATGTTGTTGTCCATTTAAATTTAATGCAATAACCGTCTTGAACTGAGCACTTCTGTCTTCTTTATTCTTTAAAGACTTCAAAAGTTTAGTCATGTTATCCTCAGCACTTTTTTGTTCGCCTGCATATCGGGCAGAATAAACGCCCGGTTCTCCGTTCAAGGCGGTAACTTCTAGACCGGTATCATCTGCAAAACAATCGTAACCATATTTTTCTTTTACATAATTGGCTTTCAAAATTGCATTTCCTTCGATAGTTTCAGCCGTTTCCGGAATTTCTTCATCACACCCAATTTCTTCAAGACTTAATAATTCAATTGAGCCGTTTAGGATGCTTTGGATTTCTTTGATTTTATTTAAATTATTGGAAGCAAAAACCAGTTTCATAATTGTATATTTAAAGGGATAGTATTTTAAACACAAATTTAGAATTCTTATATTTGATATAGTCTCAAAAATAGAAATAAATGCAATTATCAGTTCTGTATAAAAAAATAATGCCTTTTGTAAAGCCTTACAGAAAAATGGTGATTGCCACTTTATTACTTACGTTTTTAGGATCATTTGCGGCACAGGTTAATGCGTTAATTTTAAAATATACAGTTGATACAATTAATAATTTAATGGTTGCCCATGAACCTCTGTCAAAAGGATTTCATTTATTGGGAATAATAAGCATTGTTTTGCTGACTAAGGAATTGGTTAATTCAGTTGTGCAATTTGGGCAAAAATTCTACGGAGAAAAACTCAGAATCTTTATAACCCGTGATATTTCTCAAACCATTGTTGAAAAGATTTTAAGTTACAGAATGGAATTTTACACTTCTGATGAAAATGAAAGCGGAAAACTTCAAACCAGAATCGATTTAGGAATAAGCAGTCTGACCAGATTGGTTCAGAATTTTTTTATTGATATTCTGCCTTTGTTTGCCAATGCCTTTGTAGCATTGGTCATTATGTTTTATGCCAATTTTTATGTCGGTTTGGTCAGCTTGTGCATTATACCGATTTACTTTTTTATCAGCCAGATGCAAGCGAGTAAGCTGAGTGGTTTTAGACGAAGAATGCGAACGTATCGGGAAACCAAAAATAACGGCATTATAAGTCTGATTGAATCTATTACGGTTATTAAATCTTTTGTTCGTGAACCGATGGAAGCCGATCGCCATAAAAAGATTCAGTTTGAAATGACCGAAAATCAACTGGAAACCAGAAAAACAAGTTTTATTTTTGAAAGTATCAAAAGCTTTGTCGAACAGATAGGAGTGGTAATCATTATTATTTTGACTGCTTATTTTGTATTGAATAATACCATGACTATTGGAGCAATCATGTTTCATATTATGTTATTTAATAATGTTTCAGCACCTATCAGGCAATTGCATCGAATTTATGATGAGGTTAATGATGCCTTAATTTATTCAGAAGGTTTCTTTGATATTTTAGAATCTGAGAAGGAAAAAGAAACCAGTGGAAATTATATTCCGGAAAAAATTGCAGGATTAATTGAAGTGAAAAATGTAGACTTTGTTTATCCAAACGGAACTCAGGCACTTTGGGATATTAATTTTACAGTAAAACCGAATGAAACGACTGCTTTGGTTGGATTGAGCGGAGCGGGGAAAAGTACAATTATCAATTTGCTGGATAAATTTTATTTGCCTTCAGCGGGTCAGATTTATTTAGACGGAGTAGATTTAATCGATTATGATACGAATTTCCTTCGCAAAAATATTGGATTGGTACTTCAGAAAAACCATATTTTTAAAGGTACAATTGCTGAAAATATCTTATACGGAAATCCGGAGGCTTCACAATCAGAAATAATGGAGGCATCAAAACAAGCGTATATTCATGAACAGGTAATGCAATTGCCGAAAGGATATGATTCTGATGCGCATTTACTTTCCGGAGGACAGCAACAGCGAATAGCAATTGCCAGACTTTTTCTAAAAAACCCGCCCATTATCTTTTTAGATGAACCAACAGCAAGTCTTGATGCCATTGCTACTGAACAAATAAAAAAATCACTGGACGCTATTAAAAAAGACAGAACCGTGATTATAATATCGCATAGTATTTCTCAAATTATTGACGCATCCAATATTATAGTTCTGGAAAAAGGAAGATGTGTAGAAAAAGGCAGTCACGATGAGTTGTATGATAATAAAGGGGCTTACTATCAGATATTTATGGCAATGGCGAACAGTCTGAATATTGATAAGATTACACAGACTTTCGATTGAAATATTGGTGAATAAGACTTTCTAAAAGTAAAGCAATTAAAATTCCAAAAGTGTAAGCTAAAATATCCGTCCACAAAAAACCTTGTCCTAGAACGTATCTTCCAAAAAGTGTTTTTCTAAGTTCAAGCATCCAGCCTGACTGATATAACTGCAAAAACTCAATTGAATAGCAGGTTATCAAGGATAGGAAAGCAATTTGGTATGCTTTTTTGTTGATAAATATGATTCGGATTAGAAGATACATCATAATGGCATACAGAAAATCACCGGTACTTAATGGAAACAAATTTGTTTTTCTGGACATGATGCCAAGAAAAATAATAAGGAGTAAAACTATTAGATATTGTATTCTGTATTTTTTCAATGGGATATTTATTTATCTGTTAAAAAAATACAAATTTACAATGAACAGCTTTTTAAAAAGTAATTAATTTCCGAATCCTTTTAATGTATTTCACATTAAAATCAATTTTAATATTATTTTTACAATTGAAATTTAAATCATTCAAAATTAAAAAATAATAGAAATTATGATTCTGGACTCCTTAGAAAATGCAGCTAAATATGAAGTTTTACATCCATCCTTCAAAAAAGCTTTTGATTACTTACGTGAAAATGATTTAAAAAAGCTTCCGTTAGACTTTAAACATGAAATTGAAGGTGTAAAATTTTTCGGATATAATGGGAAAGGAAAAACAAAAGAGGAAAGTCTGGAAACTTTTGAATGTCATGATAAAAACATTGATATTCAGTTTTGTATTAGCGAAATTGAAACTTTTGCCTGGAAACCACGAGCCAAATGCATTGTACCAAACGGAGTTTACAATGAAGAGAAGGATGTGCGGTTTTTTAAGGATCAGCCAGATACATTTTTTCAGTTAAAAGAAAATCAGTTTGTGATACTCTTTCCTGAAGATGTACATGCGCCCATGATTACTGATGGATCATTGAATAAAATTGTTATCAAGATTGAAATTTAAAGCATTTTTATATATAATTTTTACACTTCTTTTCATTACAAAAGAGGCTTTTTTTTAATTTAACCGGGTTTTCTTATTCATATCAAAAATAAATTTACTGTTTTGTAAGTATTTATTTAATTTGCTTTTATTCAGTTAGTTATAGGTGTTTTTGCTAAGCATATTGTTGTATTATAAATATAATTAGCTTATGTTTGGTTAAATAATTAACTAAACCTAAAAACCAAAAATTATGATCAGGAAAATTACTCAAATTTCATTTGCTATTATTATTGTTTTGCTGTTGATAAGTTGTAAAAATACCAAGCAAAAAATCCAGGAACATGTAAATGTTTATAACGGTTCTGCAGAATTTTTTACAGGTAAGAATATTGTCTGGACTACTGCCAAAGGTTATTTAGACGACAGCAAAATTGAAATCAGAATTGTAACAGATCTGGAGCAGAATGAAGCAAATAAATCAGTATCGGATAGGGAATTGTCAGCAGTACTTGCGGGAATGATTAAAAATGATAAGATTCCTAAAGAGTTAGTCGATGAAGGAGTTGTATTTGATGTTTACTATTTGGCAGATAACAGTACAATTCTGGCTCAGAAATTAGTTGGTAAACAGGAATTGGCAGAACTGTCTAAAGATAATTTAGGAGGTGGAACTGCTGATGAAAAAGTTACTGCAAAACCATAATTTAAAGATACAAATAAAAAGCCTTTTTGTCCTGAACAAAAAGGCTTTTCTCTTTAATGCCTGATAACATTGCTTAAATTATCCGGAAAATAAGAATCTGAAAGTGCAGAAAATTCATCCCCACGCATAAAAATATTAATATCCACATCAGCATAACTATTTTTCCCCGCTGCAGCTAAAAGTTCATTTGCGGCATGAAGAGTGTTTTTATGAAAATGATACACGCGATCCGATTTATCAGTGACTACCAAGCCTTTCATCAGCATTTTATTTTGTGTCGCAACTCCCGTAGGACATTCATTGTTATGACAGCGTAAGGCCTGAATACATCCTAATGAAAACATAAATCCACGTGCACTGTTGCACATATCTGCACCCAATGCAATTGCGTGTAAGATAGAAAAACCTGAAATTATTTTTCCGCTTCCAATAACGCGAATTTTATCCCGAATATTTAAACTAACTAAAGTTTTGTTGACAAAAATTAGTGCAGGTGCAAAAGGCATTCCTACTCCATCAGAAAATTCAAGTGGTGCTGCTCCTGTTCCGCCTTCGGCGCCATCAACCGTAATGAAATCCGGGTAGCAGTCTTCGCCAATCATTTCATTACAAATCGCTTCGAATTCGGCAGTATTTCCAATACATAATTTAAATCCGATTGGTTTTCCGTTGGATAATTCACGTAATTGTTTAATAAAATGCACTAATCCTTTAGCATCAGAAAATGCACTGTGACTCGGAGGCGAGAGAATCATCGTGTTAGGCTCAACACCTCTTATTCTTGCAATTTGTTCTGTATTTTTTGCAGCAGGAAGTACGCCGCCATGACCTGGTTTTGCACCCTGTGAAAGTTTAATCTCTATCATTTTTACATTAGGAAGATTCGCTTTTTCTGAGAATTTTTCAGGATTAAAATTTCCCTGTAAATCACGGCATCCAAAATAACCTGTTCCAATTTGCCACGTAATGTCTCCACCGCCTTCAATATGATAATCGGTTAATCCGCCTTCGCCTGTATTTTGATAGAAATTTCCTTTTTTGGCACCAATGTTTAAAGCTCGTACGGCATTTTCACTTAATGAACCAAAGCTCATAGCCGAAACATTTAATAGTGAAGCCAGATAAGGTTGTTTACAGTCTTTTCCACCTACTAAAACACGCGGCAGCTCTTCATTGACTTTTGTTGGAAAAATAGAATGTTTGATTCCTTCGTAGTTTCGGTCATTAAGGTTTAATTGTGTTCCGAACGGCGTACTTGAATCTATATTTTTGGCTCTTTGATACACTAAAGAACGCTGGTTTCTTGAAAAGGGTTTTCCATCAGTAGATCTTTCTATAAAATATTGCTGAATTTCAGGTGCAATCATTTCGAACAAATACCTGAAATAACCTAAAACCGGGAAGTTTCTTAATATAGCATGCTTTTTCTGGATGGTATTAAAAAGTCCTATTATCAATAAAATAGGTAAAACGATTAATAATAAAAAGCCAAGCTTAAAATAATAATATATTGCTGCAACAATTAGAAACAATAAGAATCCGTAAATAAAGAATTTCTTTCTCATGTTTTTAGAAAATAAAAAATAATAAAGTAGTCATTAGTTGAATCTCAAACGTACATAAACATGTTTGATTCCTTTTTTATCTGAATCCCTTTCGTCAATTTCCAAAATATCGGTTAATGATTTCAGCATAGGGGTCAGTTTTGAAAAACCATAATTTCTTGGGTCGAACTCCGGTTTTTTCTTTACGATGAGATTTCCAACATCTCCCAGAAACGCCCAGCCATCATCATCTTCAATGTCTTCGATTGTGGCTTCAATCAATTCAATTGTTGCAGCATCAATTTTAGAAAGAGCCTTTGCAGCAGGTTTTTCAACAGGTTTTTTAGAATCTGCTGCAACGGGTTTTGGTTTTTTCTTCTGGATGGCACCATCCAAAACCTCAATATAAATAAATCGGTCACAGGCTACAATAAATGAATTTGGGGTTTTCTTTTCTCCAATTCCAATAACTTTCATGCCGGATTCACGAAGCCTAATTGCTAAACGTGTAAAATCGCTGTCACTTGAAACGATACAGAAACCATCAAGCTTTCCCGAGTAAAGTAAATCCATGGCATCAATAATAAGCGCAGAATCTGAGGAGTTTTTTCCAACTGTATAACTGTATTGCTGAATAGGAGTAATGGCATGTTCCAGTAAAACACCTTTCCATCCATTAGAATTGGGTTTGGTCCAGTCGGCATATATACGTTTGGTAGTTGGGGTCCCGAATTTTGTTATTTCTTCCATCATGCCCTTTACATTGCTGTAAGGTACATTGTCGGCATCAATAAGAACGGCAAGTTTCAGGTCTTTAGTATTGCTTAAAGCCATTGTATAAAAGGGTTAGGTTTTTTATTTAAACGCTTTTAAAATTAATAAAAAATAAACAATTATTAGGATTTCTATTGAATTTATAACAGCTTTAAATTACTGTTTTGCAAAAATAAAATTCTTTTTTCTGGTGAAAATTATGACAATGATAATTTTTAGCGGATTAAAAGTTGATTAAAGGTCTTGTTTTGAACCGAATCATTTTTAATTTATTATGATACCATCGAATAAATATTTATTTTTGCACGCTGATTTAAATTAAAATTATTACTTCACTATATTATGGTAAAAGATTTATTCGAAAGAATTCAGAACAATAAAGGGCCATTAGGAAAATGGGCTTCACAAGCAGAAGGTTACTTTGTATTTCCAAAATTAGAAGGAGACTTAGGACCGAGAATGAAATTTCAGGGAAAAGAAGTTTTAAACTGGAGTTTAAATGACTATTTGGGTCTTGCTAATCATCCGGAAGTTCGTAAAGCAGATGCTGATGCGGCCTTGGAATTTGGTGCTGCAGCCCCAATGGGAGCACGTATGATGAGCGGTCACACTAAATATCACGAGCAATTAGAAAATGAACTGGCTGCTTTTGTAATGAAAGAGTCGGCTTATCTATTGAATTTCGGATATCAGGGAATGGTATCTATAATTGATGCTTTGGTAACCAGAAATGATGTGATTGTATATGATGTTGACGGGCATGCCTGTATTATTGACGGGGTTCGTTTGCATAGTGGAAAACGTTTTACTTACAAGCACAACGATATCGAAAGTATGGAGAAAAACCTGCAGCGTGCTACTAAATTAGCCGAAGAAACAGGTGGAGGTATCCTTTTCATTACTGAAGGTGTTTTTGGAATGCGCGGTCAGCAAGGAAAACTGAAAGAAATTGTGGAAATGAAAAAGAAATACAATTTTCGTCTTTTAGTTGATGATGCACACGGTTTTGGAACACTTGGTAAAACGGGTGCCGGAGCAGGTGAGGAGCAGGGATGTCAGGATGGAATTGATGTTTATTTTTCTACGTTTGCTAAATCAATGGCGAATATTGGTGCTTTTGTAGCTGCTGATAAAGACATTATTGATTATTTAAAATACAATTTACGTTCTCAAATGTTTGCTAAGGCATTGCCAATGATCCAGACAATCGGTTCTTTGAAACGTCTGCAATTATTGCGTGACAACCCGGGACTGAAAGATAAATTATGGGAAAATGTAAACGCTTTACAAAGTGGTTTAAGAAACAAAGGATTTAATATTGGTGATACGAATACTTGTGTTACACCGGTTTATTTAGAAGGAAGTGTACCGGAAGCAATGGTAATGGTAAATGACTTAAGAGAGAACTACGGTATTTTCTTGTCGATTGTGATTTACCCTGTTATTCCAAAAGGAATGATTTTATTACGCGTTATTCCAACAGCTCCACATACATTAGATGATATTAATCAAACACTTACTGCTTTCGAAGCAATTCGTGAGAAATTAGTAAATGGTACTTATAAAGAAATTGCCAGCAAAACTAAAGTTGATTTAGACGCTGAAAATTAATCCTCTGTATGGGAATTATGTAAAAAAGCCATTCTTAATGAGAATGGCTTTTTTTTTGTTTTCAGCTACATTTATACATAACTAACACATAAAAAAATTAGCATGAAAAAAGTAATAGTATTATCAGTAATTATGGTTATGGGAGCCTTTGTTTCCTGTAATAAAACGTCGACAGTAACACCGGCGATACAAGAAATTCCTAAAGCACCAAAGTCGGCTGCACAGCCAGATCCTTCAGGAAATCAGTGTTATGCATCTACCGCCAATAACAATACTATCTGGATGAGTTTTAATGTAAACAGTAATCAGGAAGTGAATGGTAAACTAAGTTACAGTTTGTATGGAAAAGACAAAAACGAAGGAACTTTAATTGGTAATATTTATGGGGATACCTTAATTGCCGATTACACATTTGATTCCGAAGGCGTTTCATCTGTTAGACAAGTTGCTTTTTTACAGAAAGACGGTACATACATCGAAGGTTTTGGAGATGTTGTTGAAGCTAATGGAAAAGTAAGTTTTAAGGATAAAAAAACATTAAAATTTGATATTAAAAATACTTTGACAAAAATAGATTGTGAACAGGATAATTAATTTTGTTTGATTTTCATATATCAAAAACGCCCGATATTTTCGGGCGTTTTTAGTTTTATATAGTATGGATTAGTTTTTCTCAATCCATTTTCTGGCATTGATGAAAGCTTCGTGCCAAGGTGTGTACTCGTCATTTCTGTCTTTTGGATAATGAGCCCAGTTCCATTGGAAAGTCGAACGCTCAATATGAGGCATAGTAACCAAATGTCTTCCTGTTTTGTCGCACATCATCGCTACGTCGTAATGAGAACCATTTGGGTTTGCAGGATATCCTTGGTAAGCGTATTTAGAAACGATGTTATAGTTTTCTTCACCCATTGGCAAATTGAATTTTCCTTCTCCGTGAGAAACCCAAACTCCTAAAGTAGTTCCTGCCAATGTCGATAACATAACTGAATTGTTTTCCTGAACTTTTACAGAAGTAAAAATACTTTCGTGTTTGTTACTATCGTTATGAAGCATTTTTCCGTGAACTTCATGTTCCGGATTAATTACTTCCAATTCCATAAACAACTGGCAACCGTTACAGATTCCAACAGATAATGTATCTTCTCTCTTGAAGAAATTATCCAAAGCTGTTTTGGCTTTTTCGTTGTATAAAAATGCTCCGGCCCAACCTTTAGCAGAACCTAAAACATCAGAGTTAGAGAATCCTCCAACAGCTCCAATAAACTGAATGTCTTCCAAAGTTTCACGACCGGAAATTAAATCGGTCATGTGAACGTCTTTTACATCAAAACCTGCCAAATACATTGCATTTGCCATTTCACGCTCAGAATTACTTCCTTTCTCACGAATAATAGCCGCTTTTGGTCTTGGTTTAGATGCATCAATTACAGGCGCTTTACCAGTAAATTGCGTTGGGAAAGTATAATTTAATGCCTGATTTTTATAATTTTCAAAACGGGCTTTAGCCGTTCCGTTTTTAGATTGTTTTTGGTCTAATAAATACGAAGTTTCAAACCAAATATCTCTGTATTCCTTTATGTCTAAAGTCCAAAGTCCAAGTTCTAAAGTCTCCGTAGTTGTCGCTTTTCCTAATTTGAAGAATTCAATATTGTTGGCTTTTAATTTAGCTTCAACTGTTGCATCTTCTTTCGCTTGGAAAACAATTCCAATGTTTTCAGCAAAAAGGATTTTCAATAAGTCTTTTTCTGCGAAAGCACTAAAATCAATTTTAGCTCCAAGATTGACATCAGCAAAACATAATTCTAATAAAGTAGTAATCAATCCACCGCTTCCGATATCGTGACCTGCTAAAATTTGGCTTTCGCCGATTAACTCCTGAATGGTGTTAAAGGCATTTTTGAAGAAAGAAGCATCTTTAATTGTAGAAGTTTCGTTTCCAATTGTGTTTCTGATTTGTGCAAAAGAAGAACCTCCTAATTTGAAATCATCCTGAGACAAATTGATATAATAAATTGAATCTCCGTCTTTTTGTAAAACAGGTTCAACCACTTTTCTAATGTCTGTACAGTTTCCTCCGGCAGAAATAATAACGGTTCCCGGAGCAATTACTTCGTCGTTTGGATATTTTTGTTTCATCGAAAGTGAATCTTTTCCTGTCGGAATATTGATTCCCAATTCGATTGCAAATTCTGAACAACCTTCAACAGCAGCGTACAAACGAGCGTCTTCACCTTCGTTTTTACAAGCCCACATCCAGTTGGCAGATAATGAAATTCCTTTTAAACCGTCTTTAATCGGAGCCCAGATAATGTTTGATAACGATTCAGCAATAGCATTTCTGCTTCCTGCAACCGGATCAATCAAAGCCGCGATAGGAGCGTGGCCAATAGAAGTGGCGATTCCTTCTTTTCCTAAATAATCCAGAGCCATAACGCCAACATTATTCAAAGGCAACTGCAAAGGTCCTGCACATTGTTGTTTGGCAACTTTTCCGCCAACACAACGGTCCACTTTATTCGTTAACCAGTCTTTTGAAGCAACCGCTTCTAAACGTAGAACATCTTTTAAATAACTTTCGAAATCATTAGCTGAATAAGAAACAGCAGCATATTTTCTGTCGATTGTTTTATCGTTCATAACCGTTTTTGGAGAACTTCCGAAGAAATCTTCTAAAGCATAATCCATCGGTTTAGACCCATTTGATTTTGATTCGAAAGTAAAACGGTGATCTCCCGTTACATCTCCAACCTGATACATTGGCGAACGCTCTCTGTCAGCGATTCTTTGCAAAATATCAATATCTTTTTGACCAATAACCAATCCCATTCTTTCCTGAGATTCGTTACCGATAATTTCTTTTGCAGAAAGTGTCGGATCTCCAACAGGTAATTTATCCAAATCGATTAAACCTCCCGTTTCTTCCACCAATTCCGAAAGACAGTTTAAGTGTCCTCCCGCGCCGTGATCATGAATAGAAACAATTGGATTGTTGTCGCTTTCTACCAAACCACGAATAGCATTAGCAGCACGTTTTTGCATTTCAGGGTTTGAACGCTGAATGGCATTTAACTCAATTCCTGAACCAAAAGCTCCTGTATCTGCAGATGAAACCGCAGCACCACCCATTCCAATTCTGTAATTTTCTCCACCTAAGATTACGATTTTATCGCCTTCTTGTGGTTTCTTTTTGATAGCCTGATCTAATTTTCCGTAACCAATTCCGCCTGCCTGCATGATCACTTTATCGTAACCAATTTTGCGGTCGTTTTCTCCATGTTCGAAAGTCAATACAGAACCTGTAATAAGTGGCTGCCCGAATTTATTTCCAAAATCAGAAGCTCCGTTTGAAGCTTTGATCAAAATATCCATTGGAGTCTGGTACAGCCATTTTCTTTCTTCAAGAGCATTTTCCCATTTTCTGTCATCGTTCAAACGAGAGTATGAAGTCATGTAAACTGCAGTTCCTGCTAATGGCAACGAACCTTGACCACCTGCTAAACGGTCACGAATTTCTCCTCCAGAACCTGTGGCAGCTCCGTTGAAAGGCTCAACTGTTGTTGGGAAATTATGTGTTTCTGCTTTTAAAGATAAAACCGAATCAAATTCTTTTATCTCGTAATAATCTGGTTTGTCAGCTGTTTTTGGTGCAAACTGCTGAACTTTTGGTCCTTTTACAAAAGCAACGTTATCTTTGTAAGCAGACACAATATCATTAGGATTTTCCTGTGATGTTTTTTTGATTAATTTGAAAAGAGAAGTTTCTTTTTCTTCACCGTCAATTACAAAAGTTCCGTTGAAAATTTTGTGGCGACAGTGTTCTGAATTCGCTTGTGAGAAAGCAAAAATTTCAGAATCAGTTAATTTTCTTCCCAGTTTTACAGCAAGATTATCTAAGTAATCTATTTCTTCCTGGCTTAAAGCCAAACCTTCAACTTTATTATAAGTCGCAATATCATCGATTTCCAGAATTGGTTCCGGATGAACGTTGATAGTAAAAATTTCCTGATCTAATTGATTGAATTTTTGAAAAAGCATCGGATCAAAATCGGTAAAATCTTCTGTTGCCGGATGAAATTCTTCAATTCTGATGATGCCCGGAATACCCATGTTCTGAGTAATTTCTACAGCATTTGTACTCCAAGGGGTGATCATTGTGGCACGGGGCCCAACAAAAAAATCCGACAGTGCGGATTTTTCGATCTTATTAGAGTTGGCAAAAAGCCAGTTTAGTTTTGAAATGTCTTGAGCCGAAATTTCGTTTTGCGTTTGTACCGCGAAAACAGTTTTGCTTTGGTTTTCAAAGAAATGGATCATTGTGATGTGTAGTTTGTTGTATTGAGGTGCAAATTTAGTCAATTCAAATCAAAAAAAAAAGCGACAATTTTGTCGCTTTTTAATTATTTCCTACTCAATTTTTTATTAATTGATTAATAATTTTCTGGTCAGGGTTTTTGAATCTTTTGTTATTTTAACAACATAAGTCCCTTTTGATAAATACTGAATTCCAACTGTCTTATTATTAGTGTTTTGTTTTTCAAAAACTTTCTGTCCCAATACGGAATAAATTGCAATTGAAAAAGATCCGTCTCCCTCTTTAAAATTAACTGTAAATTGTTGAGTAGCCGGATTTGGATAAATAGAAAATTCGCCCGAATTAAATTCTTCGTTCGATAATGTTACGGCATGACTTCCAAGTCCGCTACAAACATCTTTTGCATAAACGTCCCATTCACCTGATTTGTTAAAAGTAGTATTTGGACCAGTTACACCTGGCTTTCTTCTTAATGTTTCATCTATTGCAAAATTAGGAGCTCCGCCGTCAAAAGTTCCGATTATATCAATTAAAACATTATTTTTAAACAAGCCTATCGGGTCATTTCCATTGTATTGTATATCAACAGCACCAGTTGATAAATTCGCACTTGCAGGATTATAACAAGCTGTTAATGCAAGATTGTATGCTATAACGTAAGATGCTCCGGTATTGATACTTCCTGTTAAAGGTAAGCCAGTGCTCCAGGCTCCGGCTCCATTCGTTTGTTTTTTTATGGAATAGTCAGATAAATTTATTGTTGAACCTGTGAAATTGGATATCTCTAATATTTTATTGTTTCCACTGCCTTCGATATATTCTGAAAAGAAAATTTCTGAACCTGTATTTCCTCCTCCTGTTGAAGCTGTTGTTACACCGCTTACAGTTGTACTTGGAATTGATATGTTGTTTGAAGCGTCTCTTGCAATAATGTAAAAATCATACGATGTAGAAGGCGTCAGACCTGTAACTGTAGCACTAAGCCCTGTTTCATTTTGTTTAAAAACAGAATTTACATATACGGCATAACCAGTTACAGCTACATTATCTGTTGCAGCTGACCAGGTTAAATTTATCGAATTAGATGTGCTTGAAGCAACAGCTAAATCGAGTGGAGCAGTTGGTGAAATTGTATCATCAGCTTCCGTTGTCCATACTGATGCTACATATTCAGGGTGATCAATATAAGGATTACGGTTATTTTGTCTTGCATAAATAGCGTTATTTCGGGCTATTTCTCTCGGACTTACAGGATCCTGATTATGCCAGGCGATTAAAACACTTAAGAAAGCTGGCGTGAACACCTTATTTGAAGTGCCATTAAACATAGGATAAGAATAGTTGGCAACAGTATTTTCATAACGTGTTGCAAAATAAAAATACATTCTGGCAATATCTCCCTTAAATTCATCAATTGGTTCAAAAACC
>Ga0247812_10001370_pt1 | contig 13848 bp, 16 predicted proteins | sample UWRJL149409B1_FD_178011 | JGI IMG/M metagenome (GOLD analysis project Ga0247812, IMG submission 178011) | Plant litter microbial communities from Arlington Agricultural Research Station in Wisconsin, United States - UWRJ-L149-409B-1 | ecosystem: Environmental > Terrestrial > Plant litter >...
GAAATATTAGCGAGAGGTCCGCAGATAACGATGGGTTACTTGGATAATGAAGAGGCAACGAAAGGGACGTACGAAAACGGATGGCTGCGCACTGGTGACCAAGGAATGATTGATGATAAGGGTATGATCACAATTACTGATCGGATCAAGGAAATGATTAAAGTCAAAGGCATTGGAGTTGCGCCTGCGGAACTCGAAGACTTGCTCCTGGGACACAAGTTTGTAGAAGATGTAGCGGTTTTAGGGATCCAAGATGATTATAGTGGGGAGAAACCCAAGGCATATGTTGTGAGAAAGGCTAGAGCACCTGAGGAAAAGGTTTTAGGAAAGGAATTGATTAGTTATGTGAAAGTGAGTAAGGTTAAACATAAGTGGTTGAAGGAGATAGAATTTGTGGATGAGATTCCGAAGAGTGCTTCAGGGAAGATTCTGAGAAGAGTATTGAGGGATTTGGAGAAGAGTGGAAAGCGGGGATATATGGTTAGGGATGAAGGAACGGTAAAAGCGAAGTTGTGAGATTACACAGCTGTCATATTTATCAGTACGCTTAACGGTATATTATCAAATCATAAATATATAACTTCACAACCCTGGGGAACTTCAAGCCTTTGGAATAGAAGGATAGATTTTCTATTGCAGCAAACATATGCAAATGAATGTCCGATAGCAAACAGTCCATAGAGACAAACCTAGTCATAAATTTGTTGCCAGATATGTAAATTGTTATTATGGCTGAAAGGTTTTCATTCGTTTGTTTCCTATGTAGCTCAGTTTTAACATCATTCGTATCACAGTATTTACCACAGAGTTTATTAAAATTCTACGCCACTTAAAATAATAAGCTATGACTATTTGCTCTTCAGAATGCCCCCCAGTCTTTTGAAAGCGCTATCTCTTTGTAATAGGATAGATGGACTGTCAAACTCAACGAGTGAACCTGAATCAAGTACTGCAATCTTGTCACTATCTCCTATAGTATCCAACTTATGTGCAACAGTGATGACAGTGTGAGATGCGAAGTTTTCCTTTACTATCGTCTGCATCAATTGATCAGTCTCATGGTCGAGATTACTCGTGGCTTCATCTAAGATAAGGATTTTCTTTTCTTTCTGTAGCATCGCGCGTGCGAGGCAGAAAATCTATCGTTGCCCTTGCGAGAGTGGCTGGTCACGGATATCGGCATCCAGGCCGCCACGTTCTTCCAGGATCGACCAAAGACCAGTCCGGGTCAGCACCTGAACTATATCATCATCTGACACGGTGCTTGAAAGGGCTGCATTGCGTCGGACGGAGCCGTCAAACAGGAACGGTTCTTGAGGAACGGTTATAATTCTTTCACGAATGGTCTCTCGAGAGATTTCTCTAATATTTAAGCCATCGATATAGATTGTTCCTGTATCATCGTCCATATCAAGAACCCGGAGGAGAGTTGCAATTAGTGAACTTTTACCGCTGGGGCCAGAGATTAGCTCACGGTATTTGGTTGTTATATTACGAGGACCACAAACCTGCCAGTACGACCACATACTCCAATCTTCTCACCAGGGAGAACTTTAAAAGAAATGTCTTTCAGTGCTGCTAAGCCTGGCCTTTTTTTTGTTAGCTTTGAAGATGGAGAAGAACACAAGATGTATACTTACCCATAGGAGGCCGAAACACTGCGAAACTCGATGGAACCAAATTGTGGCCATGAGTCTGGTGGTAACGTGTCTTCACCGGGTCGTGATTCAGAGGGTGTCTCTGCTTCGAAAGTCTTCAAACGAGCGATTGCACCGAGTGATGTTTCTAGCTTGGTCCATTCCGTAATCATCATCGTCAAGCTTTGGTTGAAGCCAAGAACATTGTTAAGAGCGATACCTAAAAGAGCTCCACTTGAACTAGATCGCAACTGCATAGAGAGTGTAATCACAACAATCGCCATTCCCGCGATCATGAGATCCAGTACAAGATTGAGCCACCGCTGCACGCATAGCAGCAAATAATATGGCTGCTGCGAGGCATCCAGAAAATGCCAATTGACTGCCCGGGACTTTTCTTGCCACCCAAACGCTCGAATTGTTACAACTCCTTCAAAGGTCTCCACAAAGTTCGAAAAAAGTGGGCTTTTTGCTTCAAGATCCAGGAATCTTAGTTGTCGCGAAGTCCTGAGATAGATCGTCTGAAGAATATATACTCCTACTATGAAGGGTGGAATACAGAGAGCCATATAACTTGATCCAGTTGAAATTAACGCAGCCTGTCCGAGAGACTGAAGGAGTGCTATATGTTCATTAGATTTGCATGTGAGTGCTTTGCGAAGAGGGATACACATACTTGTAACCACCAGAAGTCCCGAAATAGGGAGTTCGCCTTCTACAAGTGTCATATCCTGGCTGAATCTACGTTATGTGAGCAAGGGAAAAAGATTACTCTACATTGAAAAGACACACGAACCTATTGATGATTGTCCCTCTATCTGTTCTAACCAAAAACGCTTGTGATGCTCTATTCTTAAGAATTAAAATGAGAACATTCGTGGAAAGAAATAACCATATTCAGGTTTACGAACCTCATGGTTGTCTGTAACAAAATATAGTGTAGTCTTGCTGCAGACGCTGGTGCGATGAGGATCATTATAGACCTATTTGAAATTAGAATTGCTGTTATGGTGATCAGACGCAACGGTTCTTACCAAATAGAGCTGCCAACCATGATTCCAGAAAACACTGCAACAGCCATATGTACACTTATATATTTGCCAATATATTGGCCATTGTCATCAGTCCATAGCTTCAACCAGAGAGGAGGAAATATCGTCATTCCAAAAAGAACGGCAATAGATGTTGAGATAAAGATGAACGCATGCCAAGGATCTACGGTACGGAAATAGTACGTATACAGTGAAAAGTCCCCGGTTCTTCTCATCAAATCTTGCATTTTTTCTGGTGGGGGCTTAAAACTTTTGGGTGAAGGCTTAGATAATTTGGCTGGGGCGATTTCTGTAGCTCCTGATTTTCCCTCGAGAATATCTTTTGAGTCTAATTTGGCGGAACTACCATGTTGGGCAACTTTCCCATCGGCGGTGAGGAGTATAAGATCATCGGCAAGAGAAAAATGTCGCGCTAGCAACAGTTAGCAGCGAAATCTAAGACACTTAATGGACTCTGGCACATACTGGTATGAGTAACTAAGACAATAGTAGTCCCGAGTTTTCGGAAAATACCGTGTGGACTGAAAAGCCGTTGCATCACCAAATCGCCTGTCGTCTCATCTAAGGCGCTGAGCACATCATCAAGCAATACGATGTTGGGTTTTGAGTAGAGTGCTCGAGCAAGGGTGATCCGCATTCTTTGGCCACCACTCAGCATCGAGCCTTGACTTCCAATCATCGTTCGATCACCATCCGGAAACTGCTCCATATCTTGATTAAGAGCACACGAGTACACCACGGTATTATACCAGGCCTCATCCAATGCGCAATCATCTGCTAATTCAGATATGCTCTGTTGGATCCTCGTATTCCGCAGCCACGGCGACTGGGCACAATAAGCCAAATTGCTTGACACGATATTCACGTTACCACTCTCGCAGAGTATTTCGCCCAAAATGGCTTTCATTATCGTCGATTTCCCTGAGCCAATAGGGCCGGCAATAATAGTCAATGTACCTGGCTTAACTTCCATATTGAGATCTCTTACTATGAAACTGGCATCCTTCGAAGGACGAATATATGCCTGTCTGACCTGCAAAGCGAAGGTGGAATGGTCAACATGGCGATTCTTATTTATCGGTCTAAGTTCTAAGGACCTATTTGAAGTATAATTGAGCAAGTGGTGGCTCCCAGTCACAGTACGGCTCTGTCTCCTGTCATCATGTACAGAAGCCAACAAGTATCTCTGAATTCTACTGAGACAACCAAGGCCTGCAGCGCAACTTGATACTGCTGAAATCAGTTGAGATGCTGGGCTAGTGATAAGAGTGATAAGTGCCAGTGAAGTAAAAGCCTGGGCAGTCGACAGCGAATCTGTACCTCGAGCAACAGCTTGAATGGCGAAGACACTGAGTGTTACCACCGGAGCGATAGCAACAGGCATGACACCTGCATTAAATCTTTATAAGCAACTAACTTTTAAAAATAACCCAAAACTTACCAAGTATGTTCAGATAGACAATACACCATCGGTATCCTTTTTGAAAATTCAACTCTCGGGTTCGCTGATCTTGAATCGAAGTTGTCATAATAGAACTCAAGCCCATAAGCTTTACCGCTTTTATTGACGCAAGCATAGATGAAACCATAGAGATACGGCTTTGGACAGCTGCTTGCCAGATCTGCATCCTTCCCCCGATGCGAGCAGCAACTTGGGTACTTCCAAAGCTGCAAATACCGACCACTGTTAATGGCATAACACATACCCAGCCTAGTTGACGAGCGAGCAAGGCAATGCCAATGACGATCTCAATTGATCTTGCCCAAATTTCATGAATCATTTCCATACTCCGTGATATAGCCTCCATGTCAGTGCTCGTCAAGGAAATAGTGGCAGACTCGTCAAATGCGCCTATCTGGAGAGAGAGTGCGCGATCATATATCAGAGAAACTACTCCGCCACGAATGGCAACAATACTTCTATATAATTGGTGTTTGTAATGGACTGTTGAAATCTTTCCTTATGTTAATATGATGCATTTTCTCTTTTATGGTCCTTGATGGTGTTTGATGAGCTTACTGCAATACCACCATATATAAAAGCTGCTGCTCCAATCATCCCATATCCTTTGTTCGTGGTAAGTTGATTTGTCGGTTCCTTAACCGATTCTATAGCTTTGGTAATGAGAAAAGGCTGTGCGAAGGTAAAACCTGTCAGACATAGTCGCGGGAAGACGGCTGACACTAGATACCACTTTAAAAATCGCAATGAGGTCCATAATAGTTCGTTCTTGCCTGCTGGAGTACCGAATTCAATTTAGGGAGGAAACCTTTTCAAATCAATGGCAAGGTGCGTACCGCGATGATCCCAGGCCTCCTGAATCTTTTGCCCTAGATTCTTCGAAAGGAGTGACGCATCAAGAGTCTCGAGGTCCTTTGGTGAAAGCACATTTCGATATCCAACCTTGAACAGGGAATTGAGCCACCAAAAGAAGCTTCGATTGATAATGCCACTCATCGCTTCTCTTGAGTAGTAGATATACGGTTCTCCCATAAACTTTCGCTTGGCTTTTGCTTCTAAAACCAACAGGGAGGTTTTTACCCCCATAATCAGAACAAAAGTCGCCCCTACTGTATTACAATTGATTTCAAATAAAGTCCTAGCTTGGGCAATATCCAAAATAATTGTTCCCAAGAGGTACATACTCAATAAGGATGAAGGTCTGACTGCCCGGGAATCTTCCAGATACGAAAGAGGTATTGTTGCAGCTGCTCCTATTAGGATGATAATACATGCAGGAATTGTCGTTGATACTCGTGAATCAGAATCTGGGCCTCGAGTCCATAATACAAGGAGCACAAGATGAAGACCGACAAGAAGAGTGGCAAGTATCTGGGTTGATTAATTTACGTCAGTTCAGGAACTAGTACAGTACATTGCAAATCACTTGGTGCTCACCAATTTTGTAGTACGGAAGATACTTGGTGCAGTCTTTATCTGAGCGGTATGTAACCAGACGAATCGAGGCACTATAGCAAGCAGGAATAGACTGGAAGGCAAGATGGAGAGAATACTCTGCTCAAATAGCAATGTGAAATCAAAGCCTTGTCGACATTCTGCTGCAACGACCGGACCAAACACGTTATCGGCTCCATATGAGCATTCAATACCTTTTGTTACCATCCTCTACAGCTTCGCTCCTAGAGATTAAAAACATATAAGAATATTGCACGGAGTACCGTATGATGGAAATAGAGATTGGCGGGTATAGTGAACGAAGCTTTTGGTAAAGATGTGGAGCGATGCTTATGTTATTGCTCGCTGAAGTTGGTTGTTGGTCGAATGTGGTTGGTTCTCTACGCGCACAACCTGATAAGATGGGTAGGTATGGAAGGTGATTAATTATACCGTAACCAATAAGAGGCAGCAGGTTGGTTGATGCTAAGTCAATTTTACATTAAATACTTCCTCAAGAGAGTGGGTATGTGTGTTGAGTACAGAGTAGTCCGTACTTGGAAAATTGCTACAGGGAATAAATCTAGGTTCGTATGGAGAGGTAAGAGGGTAGGATTCACTTTGTTCCACGTACAATTACTGGAGTCCCGTCATCAGATCATGCTCTCTAATAATGTTACCCTTTATTCTTCAACATTCTCCTATCTAGGGATTAAGAGTAGACGTATAATTGATTGGTGCATACTAAATAAGGCTAACTCGCATCTTAGACTTTAGCCAGTAGAGCAATCGGCCGGGAAAGGCTGAGGTAGCTGCACGAAGCCTAAACGAATCCAAGCCTTCTCCCTGCACTTTTCCTCTTATGACCGAAACCACTCTACTTGGCAGCAGCAGCTGCTGCTGCCTCGGCCTCAATCTCTCGTTTAGCTGAAGGCTTGGAGTAGTATATCCAATCAGGAACAGCTGCTCCGGGGTCTCGCTTAGATGGGCGATAAATCCAGTCAGGAACAGCTGCTCCGGGGTCTCGCTTAGATGGGCGATAAATCCAGTCAGGAACAGCTGCTCCGGAATCTCGCTTAGATGGGGGGATATAAATCCAGTCAGAAACTGCTGCCTCGGAATTTGGCAATGGTGCTGCTGATGGTTAGTCCTAATGTACTTCTTTCCAGAAACTTAGCAGGTTAACAACTTACCAGCAATTGGCGCTGAAAAAATCACATCTGCCAGGACTAGTGAAAGAATGATTCTTGACTTCATCTTGAAATGTGAGTCAATTCTTTGGGGTTTTCACAGGGGCTTTATAGATTTAGAGATGGAGAACAGTCTTGTATGAAGGAATGTCTGCTTCTTATATCTCCCTGATCTCTTTCCACTGGAAGTAAAATATCAGATCAACCAATCGGAACAATTGCAACCTTGACAGAAGCTAACCGACCACCTCCCTTCTCAACTTGTAATGTATTGGCTATCGTTCAACTTTAGCTTTTTAGGGGTAGAGAATATGTAAGCAAGAAATTGGCTACTGTGACAAGTCTTGCACATAAAGACTCAAGATTGTGACACTAGAGTAAAGATCTTGAAGTACATATTTCAGAAAGCTTATGTTACATGGTCAAGTACATATGGTAAAGCGGTGAATCAAAATAGAAAGATTAGGGCGTAATAATGTGCCAATTGGCTGTTACCTGTAGATCCACAGGGCTCTGAACTTGCATATTCCGAGTTTATTGTCTTGATAACTTACCGTATTTATGCAAATTCTCAAAGCTTCTAGCAATTAAAATGTTCCAATGAATTACATCTCAACTTTTTGATAGTCTCAACAGTTTTGACTAATTTAGCCTCCCCGACGCACAGATATAGGATGTACGTTAGCCTTGTAAGTAGTAAGACGAGTCGGATATATCACAAATTGGGCATATTCTCGAAAATTCAAGTAACAATATGTATTGCCATGTGGTCGTACAGGCGCCTTAATAAATAACACTTACTTTGCCTTTTTCGGCGAAATTAGCGGCAAAAAGCGGAGTATAATTTCCAGGGGTCAGATGGCGAAGATCGGAAGGAAGAAGACTAAACGGTGATTTCCCATTCCCGCTCAGGTTCATTTCATATTGAGGTCTCTTGATTCCGACATCTCTAGACTTGTTTAGCTTTGCAGACTCGACTTCACGTCGTTTGGATCACTAAATATTGCCTCCAACAATGTCTTCTTTAGATAAGTTCAATGACAGTGACGATGATTTCAAGGGAATTCGTTTTGGTGAAGACCATCATTCGCATGCACTTCTGCTGTCAGAGTTTTCAAAGTTCAAGAACATGGAAAAACACCACAAACGAAGGCTCTTCTTGATGATCGGTACTATCACTTTATTGTGCATCAATTTACTTTGGTCATTCGAACTATTTTTTATTTCTATTCATGACAAAAAAACAGGCCCCAATCTCATAAACTGTGAGTTCGTTCGCGCCAGAGCATTTTATTCATTTCTAACATTGTTTTTGCTTAGCTCCTGCACGAGAAGCGGTTTCCTGGGAAAAAGTCGTCTCAAACAGTACCGTAGAGCTCGATCCAACCAACGTCTATAAGGGAAAACCGCGCCCAGAGTTAGACAAAGCCTGGGAGGAAAGCTATTTGCAGTGTAGGTGTGCTTTACTCTATCCACGTTTATCCACATCTGATTAATTGATAGGGTCCCAAATTATTGTATCCGAAGATGATCTAAGAGCCATTGATCGTACCTCTATCAAGCTTACTGATGGCTCCGGATATTTGGGTACTTTGGGAGTTTTCCATCAGCTACATTGCTTGTAAGTAAAACAATTTCGCCTTCAAATGCAAGCACAAATAAAGACTTTTCCTAGGGACTATATTCGTAAATATATGTCTCCAGATTATTATCATAGTGCAGAAACGCCAGTGCGGAACTGGCAACACGTTGGTAGACTTCCAGATTCAATGGTTTCAATCAAAATACTGACGGTATTATGTATAGATCACTGTATTGATGAATTACGGCTAAGTATAACTTGCCACAGCGACATTTCTTTGATTACTTGGGGATGGAAAGACACTGAAGCAACCCCATACGCCAACTTCAAAGTTGAGCATGAATGCCGCAACTGGGACAGTATTCTTGCATGGACTAAGGCACGTCAAGTAGACCAGAGCGCTATTGTACGTCCGATATAGGAGAGGAGTCACTTTGGAGCTGGGTTTATGTATATTCCACGAGAATTCTAGAATATAAATAAATCTCATTCCATGAATGAAGGATTGTATCATTGATAATTGCTGAGCACCGATTTCGTGAAACAAGGGCCATAGCAAGGAATTAGTACACTTGGCCGGTTTCGGAATTTCAAACCTAAAAACAAAAATATAGAACCTAAAATGAGAAAAAATCAAAAATCAGAAATCAGTAATCAGAAATCAGTAATCAGAAATCAGAAATCACAAATCAAGGTAATCGAGTGTTTTACGGAATTTTGCCAACACGACGTACAGTAGCGGAATCTGTAGACGTGACGATAAACTACATGCTTTGTTTTCGTAAATCTTTATTGACATTTGCCGCCCCCCACTGAGTGATATATTTCAAAGTATGAAGAACCATACTGCTTTCATAAAAGAATTGCTCCAGCCACGAACTTGGAACTTGCCAGTACTCAATATATGAAAGATGTTCAAGTCCTCAAAAAGTGTATGTGGCTACTTCATAAGTCTTCTATTTACCCTAGCGGTTGAAAGCCATATTCTTACAGGACAGTCATATATGGAGATTATGCCTGGTGATTGCAATAGTGATAACATGAGCGAGGATATCCAAAACGAACGTATTTCCGTTCTGCATAGCCAACAGCACACTCTCCGAAGCACAACCCTGATCGCCAAATACGTGATATTGGCGGTCTTACTCAATGTTGTAGGGCTTACGATTATATATTTTGTTTTGTTAAAACGTGTTTCAGGGCCTCATGGTGTTGAAACGGAGTTCTTTCCAGCTCGTAAGTTCTATATTGAGTCAAACAGTACCTTGTTAGTGAGTTTGACTAACACATAGATAGCGGAATATGAGACTAGAATATTCCATGCAGAGAATCTGAAACCAGGACCAGAGCAGGAAGCACAATGGGAAGCAGATTTACCGAAAGGCGCTGGTTTTGTCATAATTGATAGTCCTGAGCGCTACAATCTTCCTCCGGGAGTCAAGTACAAAGATGGATACAAGAGATATGGGGTTAGTTGGGGTAAGCTAATGATAATCCAATACCTGTTACTTGTATTTAATGTTAATTCCAACAGCTCATCAATATCACTGTGTTGTAAGTTTTGATACGCAATTTATTACATCTGATATTGCTACTACAAGAGCTGAAATTTACAGTGGATGCTGAAAACTGCATTTTGGAAATTGGTACAAAACAATAGCTCTCTACCTGGGGTAAGTATGGAAATCGTTCCTGGCAGAATACAAACTCCAGAAGAAGAAGAAATCTGGCATCTTGCACATTGCTTTGGATACCTCCGTGAAATTATTAACTGCAACATGGATATGACCTTGGAGTACCCAACCCTTAAAGGTGCGAATACTGGGACTGTGAATGGGTATGAAATTCCACATCAGTGTAAGCGGCGGGTAAGTTCAATACCGCTTCCCGTATTTCAGCTCCTAAATTACCCATTGATTGACCTATAACCTCAATCAGGAACCCTATGACCACTTTATTAGTATGCACGCACCAGATCAAGATGCAGTTGTGGAGCAAGATAAGATTGCACACCAGCATCATAATAAAGGATGAATCGACTTTGTCAAGGGGCTGAACTCAAATCAGATAAAGCACATCGGAGTCCTTAGCTAAATTCTGCTACTTTTAAAGTATTTTTTCACACTTCTATACTATTTTGAAAGAATTTTACGATGTGAAATATCGGGACCGTCTACTCTGAACCCCAGCATCTGAGAACGAGGTTGTTTTATTCTTCGCAACCTCACTCTTTCAAGAGTTTTACCTTTGAAATGCAACATCAAATCAGAAACCCAAATAGCTTTCTTCTTTTTGTCTTAAAATATAAAATCGAACCATGAACTCTTTTCTTCCTCATTGTCGGATCACAATAGAGAGAGATTTAGCTTGTCTACAAGAAGTGATGTATATTTCTTACCAATAAATGAATCATCAGCTCATCCGCAAGTTCAAGACTGCTTTGTCCACCGATCAAGCACTCATAGTGGCTGGGCTCTCTATAAGTATAAACAAATACCTGCATTCGTTTTCAGTGTTTGTCTTAATTGCTTCAACCATAACGTTGCTCGGTAGACATAGCTTAGTGTAACCCGGGCTAAGAGATATCGATAATGAGTGATATGGTATGCTCTTGATGAATCTCACATTCTCAAACTCTTACTCAAGCAAGCCTGATTGTTTTCAAATTAACTCCGCGCCGCTTCAAATCTTCTAGAAACTTACGAGGATTAGAGTATATCATCTCATCAGGGGTTTTGTTTTCTTTAGGGGCAAATATGAGACAATCAGCGGATGTGCCGTTGCTATCAATAGACTTCCATCCTGGTGGAAAAGTAACGAGCCGAGGGTCCTGTGATGACACCGCGTGCGTATCTGAGTTCCAACACAACGGATATTTCAGCCCCTTCCTCTCGAATTTCACACTAACACTCTAGAAAAAGGGTATTTATCTTAAAAACAACTCCCCATCCAATCATTCCATATGTATAGCACTCACAAAATATTTTGAATTCGTCCAAGGAGCCGGCTATCAGGGGTCTGGAATGTTCCACTTCTGGGATTTTAAAGAAATCTGATTTCCTTGACTATTTTCGTCAATTATATACACAATATGGCAGTAATTGAAGTGATACCGGCATCTCTCCTAAAAAAGGAGAAGAAATATCGATATTGTTAAAAATGATTTGATTATCTCCATGTACGTTTTATAAGGATAGTAAATTCTTAGAATTTCAAAGACCATAAGTTTAGATTTTCCGGCATTAAGGCAGACCAAGGTACTCACTAAAACCTCACACAGCCAACTGCTTCTTTGCCCCATTGGCATCACAACTAACAAACTTCCATTGCGCTCCCTTCCACATTGGAACCAATCCATACATGAAATACTTCGCAAGTCTAGGAATCGGTGGGAAGACACCGTGCCACATCCCATTTTCAAACTCCACCGTCTCCATATTGAGCAGGAACGCCGGGAGCGTGTTGAAAATGAAACCAGGTGTCATTTGCTTCTTGCCACTCGCGAGTGCGATCTTCTCGATATCAAAAGGATTCTCAGGAGTAGAGAAACGTGACAGCTCGAGTATAGCGTCAGGCTCTGCTGCTAAATGGTCATAGAATGGCTTGGAAAAGGCATCCATGATCTTCAACAGCTCGCAGGCTTGAAACTCAGATTCTTTGGATTTCAGGTTCTCTAGATAAGTCTTGAAGGACTCGAGACCATCGTAAAATTGAGCTGGATATAGTCATTCATGCTTATCCATGCCAGATTGTAATTTTAGAACGTACCATGCTCCTTGACTTCTCCATCCATGATACCTTTGACACCCGTTATTTTTTCGATAGCGGGGAAGAATTCGGTCTCTTCATAGTGATGATGTGTGAATACAAGCGATCTCCATGCAAGACAATAGGCTATAAAGTCCTTGATATCGACCATAGATTTCTCAATCCGTGGTGCCTGCTGATATATGGAGTTGAAGCCGCGAATAAAAGAGTTGTGGCTCAAAGCCATATGAGAAGCTTCTTTTGTAAACGGATCTGTCTGTGAAATTTATGAAAGCGTTAATTAAGGGCCTTCTAACCATATATGGTATTGGGTGACTTACCTTTCCTGTCTTGAAGGCGGGGGTAGAAAGTAGCTCGAGAGGTACATCGGTATACAATGGTAGCGCCATCGTGCAAACTTAGAATCTCTTTCCAAAAACCTATGTAAAAGTAATTTTGGAATTGGAAGGGAAGAACTAGAATTGAGATTATTGTTTTATGTCCAACAACCAGCTGTTGGTGTCATCCAAGGTCATCCAATCAACTGGGCCTTCCAACATTCTGATAAGACAAGGATATAAAGCACGTGAATAAGCAAACCTTTAGGAAACTAGAAATTTACACGTCTCAGTTAATTCTGAACATCATTTTATATTTGCATTGTGGATCTTTGATGATTAGTTTCAGCAAGCCAAGTCTCAATAACCCCTTCAAAGTTACTCTTATTTAATGGAGGAATGTGGCCTTTGCTCTTATGCGATTCTATCATACAATCAAGGATACATAAGCCAAAATATGATTGGAAGGTATCAAGATGGGTGTAAAGTTGGTGGATTAATAATAGAACGTATGGCACTCCCAGGGCTTCCAAAAGTATCCACAGTTGTCATATGATGATGATCAAACCTACATACAGTAATCTACTTATTGTATCTGTATACAAACGTCCCGATTTAATTCTATCAAGCCTAGTCACCACCGCCGCCACCGCCACCACCTCTCTTCCCTGCACTAACTCCATAATTAAAGGGATTGCGGCAAAGCGGGCACGTACTTTGGTTACTCGTCGCGAACCACTTGAACAAGCACCCAGCATGAAACAAGTTTTTACACGTGTGGCAGCCCTTATCCGGCATCTTCTTATCACTGCTGATCAAACTATAGCAGATAGCACACTCGGCCTTGCCTTTCAGGGCACCGATTATATTCTTTCTGAAGATGAAGAGAGAGTCGGTGATAGAGCCGTTAGAGAAAGTGATAGCACCTTGGGTATTCATAAGCCAGCCGGTCCACTTTTGCTGACTAACAGCGACACGGGTCACGCCTTCTACCTTAACGCCATCAAGAGGGTAGGCGGGAGGAAGTTTGATGACGATTTGAAGCATAGTGTCATCGACCTCGTAGCCAGCGAACACTTCTCGAGCTTTACGGGAAACTTTGATTATGAGCTCCTTCTCATTTTCCATCTCGTTGACTTCTTGGTTTTCCGCCCATGTTAAGACATCAGTCATTGTGTCTGCGATAATCAGTGGCGAGAAGAAGCGGGAAGTCCAGGATTCGACTGCTAGGCGTGTCTGTTTGGACCTTAGGTCCATGTAGTGAGTTTTGGCGAGAGAGGGGGTGTATTTTAGGGTGAGATAGTAGAGATGGACTAGGAGCCAGTGGAGGTCCTGTTCGCTATCTTCAAGGTCCATGTCTGGTGCAGATAGAGTGTAGGAGCGAATCTTTTCGTCACTGAAAGAAC
>Ga0247812_10001371_pt1 | contig 13846 bp, 10 predicted proteins | sample UWRJL149409B1_FD_178011 | JGI IMG/M metagenome (GOLD analysis project Ga0247812, IMG submission 178011) | Plant litter microbial communities from Arlington Agricultural Research Station in Wisconsin, United States - UWRJ-L149-409B-1 | ecosystem: Environmental > Terrestrial > Plant litter >...
TTTTCTTTTGGGGGGCTGGGCTGGTGGAGAATATGGGACTGATATGAAGTAGATCCAATGCCTTTGCTCCATCCCAACGCCTAAAATCATGATCAAAGAGCTTTATGGGTATATCAAAGAAGGTGGACAGTGGATCGTATATGAACACGTCGTCACACACCATAAAGGCTGGGTTTCTAAATATCAATGTTTGTCATTCTCCTCCAATCGGAAGAAATAAATAGAGTTGGGCTAATTTGGGGATAGCGATGATTGATATAGTATGGCCAGCTTTTCTGGGTGGGTGTTCTATCACGAGAGATACAGAGAAGTGGCTGAAAGAGGCTGGGCAATGGAGTGTCATCGACTTAAAGCAGCCGTCTGCTGAACCGTACTATCAGGTTATTCCACATGTTATGGGTGTCTTGAAGAAATAGGGGGCACTGATGGGGTTTACAGAGTGCTGGTTGTGTAATATATGCATAACACTAATCCTGGCGGGCCTTTATTAGGCCCGAGTATCGATATATCTACAATCATCTTGATTTGAGATCCATGGGCTTCCTTCTAGATCGCAATACCATCTCTTCCAGCCCGGGTACCTTAACATACAATTCGGCTGCAGCTGGCATCCTAGAATTTACTAGTTCTTTCCTTAGGAACCTTTCTGTCCTCCAACTTTTCTAGATCTTTCTTTTTGTGATAATGGGGTGCCACCTCAGTTAGCCACTCTGGCTGGATAGCCATAGTGTTCCGAGCAAATTCCTTCGAAGTCAGAACTAACTCGAAGTAGATGATCATCTTTGGTGGAGGATCCTCGGAGAACAATACTGAGCTAGGATGGATGAAAATTGTATTGTTCTTTTTCAGCGTGCGGTAAGATTGTCCGCCTCGATCGAGCCGTGCCGCTGAGGGGAAGAAGCCTGCAGTGAGGGCCTTCTTGACCGGCATTTGCTCAGTGCCACAGCTACTTAGAACAACTTCGACCCGTTCGCAAAGTTTCGCTAGCTGGTCTCGAACGTCTCTTGCACGAGTGAGGCATTTTTGCTGGAGAAAGTTCTCTTTAGACCAAATTGGCGAGTAGTCTGAGCTTTCCCATTCCTGGTAGATCTTTAGTAGCGTTAACATGTCACCACCATCTTTGACAGTAAACCGTGCTCTGGCGCTATCAGCATGTATCTTCTTATCTTTCGGTCTCATGAACAAAGCACCACTTTCCTGTAGCATCGAGACCACGTTGATGACTTCTTCAGAACAACCGTATTTGTCTGCAGACAGAATTGCTTTAGAGATACCAATATCTACCGGGAGTTCTGCCATCTTCCGTCCTACAGTCGTAAGCTCTCCCTTTGAATTCAAAGCTCCTAATGCATAAAGTCCATCGAGGGCTGAAATGAGCATATCCGCGCTAGGTGGACTTATGAAATCAAAATCCAAAAGATCATTTATTCCCAAAGATTTTAAAAGTAGCACTGGATTATTGAGATTGGTCCTTTGAATTTCTGGTGTTGTGCTTTCCTCCATTTCGTTCATGTAAGACCATTTCGTGTACAAGCGGAAGCATTTGCCCGGCCCTGTACGTCCTGCTCTTCCAGCACGTTGGCCTGCACTAGCGCGTGAGATGGGTACGGCAGCTAGTTGACTCATTTGATTCGCTGGATTATAATTTAATTCCTTGACCATACCAGAATCAACAACGTAGCTCACGCCGTCAAGGGTAATAGACGTTTCTGCGATATTCGTAGCAAGAATTACCTTGCGAGAATTAGGTGGAGTAGGCTCGAAGATCTTGTTCTGTAGCTCTGAGCTCAGGTTGGCATAAATGCACACAACAACTAGCTCCTTAATTCGAGTACCTAGTTTGCGACTGATCGTCGTTATCTGCTCTTCAGCTGAATCGATCTCTTCTTGTCCCGTAAGAAAGACGAGAATATCTCCGGAAGGTTGAGATGCGTGGATTTGGAATACTGTTGTGATGGCTGCTGCGAGGTAATTTGCCTCTGGTTGTGGAGTATAATGTACATCCACAGGGTATCGTCTTCCTGGCACGTTGAAGATAGGGCAATCATCAAGATACTCTGAAAATAACGAAGCATTTAATGTGGCACTACTGATAATAAGTTTGAGGTTCGGTCGTGCGCGAATGAGATCCTTCAAGAGAGCTAACAACACATCGGTATTGACGTTCCGTTCGTGAGCTTCATCGATGATAATACATGAGTAAGTCTCTAGCGACGGGTCACCCATAAGAATTCGCAACAGCTGTCCGTCCGTCATGTACACAATCTCAGTTTTATCGGAGGTGTTATTCTCAAACCGAATACTGAAACCAACTTCGTTGCCTAGCCGGACAGAAGCTTCTTCAGCTACTCTGGCGGCTACGGACATGGCTGCTACTCTCCTGGGCTGTGTGACTCCGATCTTCATTATATCTTTTTCTCCTTTGCAATATCCTGCTTCGCGCAGATACTGTGGGATCTGAGTTGTTTTCCCCGAACCTGTTTCAGCAACAACAACTAAACATTGATATTGCTCTAGCGCTTCTAATAGTTGATTGCGATATGTATAAATTGGTAGAGACTCGCGAACTTCTTGCATTGATTTTTGCTTGGCTTCCGCGATATCTATTTTCTTCATCATATCGAGTTGTTCTTTGGAAAGTTGGTTTCCCTCATTGGGCAGCTTCTCCATAACCCATTTGATTCCCTGTTCTTCATCCAGCACATAATCGTACTCGCCATCGTCAAATCTTTCCGTGCTTTTGATTTGGCTTCGTTGTTTTGACATTTGATCTCTCTCCCATTCTTGCTGTTCTGTTAGAGGGGCCTTCTCTTGACCATACTCATCCCTCTCGACATGACGCGTGTACAGCGCAGCTTCTCTCTTTTTCGCATCTACTTGCTGATCTGCGAACTGAAATCCTTCGACATGTGTATCAATTGCTGCCCTTTCTTCGGCTAGTCTCAATGTTTCTTTTCTGAATTGAAACTCTTCGCGCTCTCTTCGCGAAAGTTTCACACCTGACCGTATTTCCTCATCGTCATCAGCGACCTGTTTCCTCAATAATGCAACACGTTCTGTCTCTCGTTTTGCCAAGTATGAGTATCGTGATTGCTGGCGTAGGTCAGGAAGCGCAGCTATTCTTTGAGCAGCATCATCTCTTGTGACCTCCTTCCCCTCTTTATTTCCATCCTTTTTGGATTTCTCCTTGGAGAGTAACCGGGCCTGGTATGCTTCCTTTTCCGCCTTGTCGCGCCTTCGTTCCTTCTCATCTTCTGATAGAGAGTCTTCATGCGATATTCTCGCCCTCTTTGCCACTGGCTCACCAACTGTTTCCTCAGAGAGATATTCCTCGTCTCCCCATCTGTCCTCGAAATCTGCCTCATTGTCTCTCCGGCGAATGGCCTTAGATCGCGGTGCATCTCGAGGCTGGGAATCTTCTCTACGGCGGGGCGAGCGACTTCGAGACCTAGGCTTCTCTCGTCGAGAAGATGCTGATTTTTCTGATTTTTCGGAACGCTTTCTGCTCTTTTCCTTCTTTTCTACCTTGGCTGGGCCTAAATCGTCGTCGTCCATAGGAAGGAGGGCATACTTTTTGGATGACATGGCTTGCAGAGCTATGAAAAGAACTACTCAGATAGAGGAAAAATTCTGAACTTGAAGTTAGCGATTGGGGGCATGAGCAATTACGGGGAGACAGACTTGAGGGGAAAGAAAATGTAATCATGCGAATCTCGACATTTTGATATTCCCTATTTTGGTAAGGCGACACTTCAAACAAAATCGCCATGTTGGTCTTAACGGTAAGCCAGAATAACAAGGCTAAAGTGCGAGGCTGCAGATACCCCTGCCGAACCAGTTGAACTAGGGTGAGAACCCCTGTCCCGATAACAAAAGAATGAACGTGGTCTTTTGAAGGCTGGCTTTGGATATATACCAAAATTTCCGCACCACCAATTCGTTTTCTGTAACACTACTGACACTGTAATTTGTCACTCATTTCTTCTGATGGTTTGTGCTGAATAGTATAACTAAATTCACCTTCTTTCTGTGCTAGTGCTTCTTTGGCGCAAAGATGTGGTTCACCTCTACATTATTTTTGGTGCTTTGCATATTGCAGCTGGCAGCATGTGCCACAGATTTCTACAAAGTAAGTAGTTATAAGGATATGCAAGTACACATGTTGACCAAGTGAAGCTCCTTGGCTTAGATAAAAGTTGCTCGGAGCGAGATATCAAGAGAGCATATCGTGTTATGAGCAAAAAGTTCCACCCTGATAAGAATCCGTATGGGCACCCCTCTAATAAGTGTAAGAACACTCCTGACATATATTCAGAGGGAATGAAGAAGCGAAGAAAAAGTTCGTAGAGGTCGCAGAAGCATATGAAGCTCTCTCCGACTCCGAGAGCCGCAAGATCTACGACCAGTATGGACATGAGGGCCTGAAACAACGGCAGCAAGGTGGTGGTGGTCACCATCATGACCCATTTGATATGTTCTCTCGATTTTTTGGCGGTAATGGGCACTTTGGTCACCAAGCAGGGGAACGACGCGGGCCAGATATGGAAGTCAGGGTTGGAGTTCCTCTCCGTGATTTCTACAACGGCCATTCGACAGAATTCCAGCTTGAAAAACAACAGATTTGTGACGAATGTGACGGTAGTGGTAGTGCAGATGGGTTGGTGGATCAATGCCAGCATTGTGGAGGCCACGGAATAGTTATTAAGAAACATCAGCTTGCGCCTGGAATATTTCAACAAGTTCAAGTTCAATGCGACAAATGCGGAGGCCAAGGCAAGACAATCAAGCATAAATGTCCAGTCTGCAGCGGAAGTCGTGTCGTGCGCAAGGTTAACACCTTCCAACTTGTAATCGAAAGGGGAGCACCTAAGGGACATCGAATTAAGTATGAAAATGATGCGGATGAAAGCCCGGATTACGTGGCAGGCGATTTATTGGTTACTCTTACCGAAAAGGAGCCTAGTCTGGATGAGGACAATGAAGGGAAACTAGATGGAACTTTCTTCAGGAGGAAGGGAGATGATCTTTACTGGAGAGAAGTGCTTTCATTGAGAGAAGCCTGGATGGGCGGCTGGACACGAAACCTTACTCATCTTGACGGCCATGTCGTACAATTGAGCCGATCACGAGGAGAGACCATCCAACCAGCTCAGATCCAACGAGTAGTAGGAGAAGGTATGCCTAAATGGCACGAAGACGGTGATTCCGTCTACCATCAAACTGAATTTGGTGATTTATTGGTAGAATACACAGTTGTGTTGCCAGATCAAATGGAAAAGCCAATGGAGAAAGACTTCTGGGCATTGTGGGAGAAATGGAGAAAGAAGAATGGCGTTGATCTACAAAAGGATAGCGGACGGCCAGAGAAACCTGTTATGCCCCAAGCCAAGGATGAGTTGTGAAACTTGTTGTATAATTAATAGACCTAAAATTTAGAGCTTCCCAAAATCTCGCTTAAACCCCCTTTTGTTGATACCATTTTTCTTTTTCAGAGGGCCATATTACAAGTGCAATCAGTTTCTTTATGGCAATGGCCTGTGCTCACGAGTTCTTGACCGCCACTCAAGGTGGTCTCTGTTGAGTTGTCATTTGGCCACGGTTTTTGCGGCTTCGAGACAGATCAAAGCTGGTGTAAATGCAGTGTTCCGAGACATCCGTTGCAGGCGTGGCTTGTATGTATGTTGATTTGATGTTGCTTGGCTTAATAGCCAGCGGTCTGAGGACTTAGTTAGGATTCACTCGCGATAAGTACACACTATTCGGGGGAAATTGTCGACTTATTGGAAACTGTTTCGGAGCTATGTCAGGGAAGAATGCTGTTAAGTTGGCATGGTCCAATACATAAGTCATAGCTATTCATATGTGTCGCATTCCTGTTGCAAAGTTGTTCAACGTTGGACTCACACTTTGCTTATATTGTCGGCATCTCTAAAAACTCCAATAACTTCTCAAGCAAACTCAATTTTTTAAGATGCCACCAGTAAGCGTGCTCTCTATGCTCTTCCGAATCAGCGAGGTAAGTACATATTCTTCCTACAAAATACCACACATTATCCCCTCTAACTTAACTAGCTTGCTCTCAGCACCACTCTAGCCATTCTCGCCGGCACTTTCTATCATTCCCACCTCGTCCTTCCTTCATGGATCAGAAACCGATTTCTCTACACGTTCGTCGTAGCCCTTCTTGGCATCGTATCCTCTCTCCTCTTCATTATCAACCTCTTGTCCTTGGATATTTCTCTCGTGTATCTAATAGATTTTATCCTCTTCGCTCTATTCATCGCCGCGTTTGGTGTCCTGGGAGACTTCATTATCCCGATGCTATGTGATCCTATATGGAGCTGGCATGGAGTCATGGGGTTGGGAGCTTGCGGCAGATTTAAGGCTGAGGTGGCCCTCGCGTTTGTGGTCGGATCGTGCTTTTTTATATCGGGAATTTTGGTGAGTTGTTATGCTAACTGAGGAGGGAAGTTTTGGAGTGGAAGCTAAAACGTTATGATAGGGAATTTATGTCGCTAGGAAGAGAAACCAGGGTGGGTTGTTTCAATGAGAAAGGTTACTCTACATATGAAATGACAGTGGAAGCTAAATTGGGCAATTCTTCAATTCCCAATAACTCTAGAATGTCAATAAGTCACCAATATGCACTGACCAAACTCACTTCTATTACTATACACATCATACAAGTAAGTCTTTAATTGCACTCCCTTTGCCCATCGCTCTTTGAGAAACTTCTAGAGCCTGAGATCGCAATCGTTTCGACACTTTTTTCAGCATCATGGAATCTAACCTCCACCTCAAACCAGCCATAAGTACATGTCAGTATCTAGGGCGATTTTGTCTAAACCAATTCTATCGCCATACCAAGAATTTTCCATGCTCTTTTAGCCATTCATCCCTGGCCGCCAGTTTCTCTTCGTGCACTTTTAGCCTTTGACTTTATGTTTCCCGCTTTTATTTTATAGCAGACTAGTTTCTCAACCCCTTTTGTTATAACTATGCACTATGAAATGACAGCAATTGGCTCTAGGCCCATCCCATGGCACAACTGTGATATATTCAAAACGATGGAATCTGGAATCTGGAATCCTGATATTCTTTTCTTTCAATTGGCTTCTCACGGCTGGTCCCCTTCATATCTTGCCTTGGATTGTTGGCCTCCATGCCTTCCTCGCTATCATCTTACCCAGCCTCGTTTGATCATTATTCACCTTACGTCAAACCCGTCCCCCAATATCCACACAATTTATAAGCCAACAATTTACTCGCCACAGTAGCCACACCCGCAAGTAGCATCCAAGTAAACAGCTCAACCACCGTCACCAGCATAATCGACGTAAAGATCAACCCACCCGCCGAATAATATAACCCCCAGCAAAACTGCACGATCCAATGCTGCTCACCGCCCTGGATACTTTCAGACACTACGACTGTTGAATTACCTCTATTCCCATTTCCGCTCTTTATGGCCTCGTTGTTTCTCGACTCCGTGACTCCGATAAATGTAGGTGCAGGACGCCTCTTTCTATCTTTGAATCGCGAGAACGCAACTTTCGACTGCCGCCGGTGCAAGCGCGATGATGAACCACAGCACGACAAAAGCCGGCACTGGACATCCTAAACTCGAGCGTTTGGAGAAAACTTCCATCACGACCAGCAGTCCATATGCTAGCAACAAAAACCCCACCAGCAGCACTAAGATGAGCCTCGAAACCCAACGAGTGAACGTCCGTCCTTCGTTGATCTCCGTCTGATCCATAGGAACGATGGGAGTCAATCCTAACGCCCTAATAAGAATTTCAACTACCCAATGTCTCTTTCTCGAACAGAGTACAATCCGTCGATGCGGCCACGCAATATCCTTTAAGATGAGCGGGATGAGCGCCATCACGATAGCGATCGCCGAGTATTGCTGTTTCCTCGTCTCAGGCGCAAGGGTGAAAATGCAGTCGGCGTACCACCAGCATGCCATGTTGTTCACGAATGCTTCATCGGAGCCGCCCGGGCCAGAGGTCAAAATTCGTCCAGCCGCGGAACCACGGCGTGTAGGATTTTCCGTAAGAGGAATCCAAGTTTTCCCAAGAGCAGAGATCGCTGGAGTCAGTTGCGAGGACGGGGGTGAGGAAATAAGATAGGATGAGGAGGGGGAGGGTGGGAAGGAGAGCCATTTTTTCAGTTCTGATCTGGAGAAGTTTTCGAGATACTGCGAAATCGCTAATGTGGATGCAAGCCAAGAAGAAGTAGACGTGAATGAACAGAAATTCCCAATACCTTGTAGAAGATCACATATATACCTCAGACACGGCCACTATCTGATCCTCCTCTGATCCTCCTCTGACCCTTGATCTTGTGGCGGCGGCGGCGTCACATTTTAGGAATAGGAGCCTTAATCTTTCATTGGCTTCTTTGCGAGAGAAAATGGACTTCCATTCCGTTGCAGCTGCAAGTGCAGCTGTTGAATGTGAATAGCATCAAAATTTCATACCAAAGCTGGCTCGCTGGTTTGGATTGGAAGTTGTTGTAATGTGGTTCTCTGAGCCACGCGATCCGAGTATAGAATTGCTCGCAATCTGCATAGCTTGCTGACCTGAGACTTCTTTTGCTCGACAAGCAATAGACCAGTTGAGCGGATCTCGAGATGATATCGAGTCCGTTAATAGTCATTAAAAAAAGGGGGGAGCCTCGGTGTGTTTGGCGGTTCTACTTTCCCACCCACAGTCATGTGTAACAACTTGTTATCTGCACATGACTATGGAGTATAAAGCTCCCATGCCTTCAGCTCAGCCTCGCCAAATCCGGAAATTGAAAATTATGTGTCATATCTATTCTCCTTGTTGCAGTTCTTTCTTTTTCCACAAGGGTCATCGGTTGTTCCTATGGCCTTTGACCTGTATCGAGTGCAACGATGTGGAGCCAAGTCAACACTAACACAGTGCATCTGCTGTATCTGGCTGTTGGAGGCTTCCTCTGCTTGTTCATGCTCTTCTCTGCATTCATCAAAGACAAACTCTATTTTGGTGAAGCAAATATTGCCTTGCTAGTCGGCGCTATCCTTGGCCCTTTTGCGGCCAAAGCTGTTAATCCAAATATATGGTCAAATTTTGAAGTTGTCGTATTGGAATTCTCCAGGATTGTTATTATAATACAATGTTTCGCTGTTGGATTAGAACTGCCAAGATTTTACATCTCGAAGCACTGGAAATCATTGTTATGGCTCGTTGGTCCAGTAGTAATATGGGGCTGGATAGTTTGCAGCCTGCTTGTATGGTTCATGGTGCCGCGCTTGTCGTTCAAGCAAAGCATGACAATCGCTTCCTGTTTTAATGCTATCGATCCTGTCATGGCTGCAACAATAGTTGGCAAGGGAAAATTCGCCCGACGAGTTCCGAAATCGATTCGGGATCTATTAATGGCAGAGTCAGCATCCAACGGTGTCACCACCGCTGTCTGTCTTGGGCTAGGTATTCTTCTCACTCGATTTCCTGGAAGTGCAAGCGAGATGACACGGTCGCTTTTTGTCTATACGATCATCTATCAGATCCTAGTTGCTGGAGTTGCTGGGCTTATCATAGGTTGGGCGGCCCAGAAAGCGTTGAAAGGTTCCTATGAGCGGAAATCGGCAGACAGAGAGAGTTTTCTTGTCTTCTACCTAATGTTCGCTCTATTTTGTGTTGGGCTAGGGAGTTTACTTGGAATAGATGATGTGTTATTGGCTTTCTGCGCAGGCTATATGTTCGACAAGTCTGACTTGTGGCGTGAAAAGATCATGGAGTCGCATGTATCAGATGCCATTAATTTGGTCCTCAATCTGACCTACTTTGTCTTTCTAGGATCGATGATACCATGGTCTTCTTTCAATAAGCCTGAGCTACAGATATCAGCTTGGAGACTTGTTGCTGGTACACTGCTCATTTTCCTTTTGAGGCGTCTCCCAGTCATCGTGCTCTTGAAGCCCGTGATACCTGATATCAAAACATGGAGAGAGGCTTTATTTTATGGACACTTTGGACCGGTCGGCGTAGGAGCTATTTTTTCAGCGGCTCTCATCAGCTCGGAGCCTGGGAAAACGGGAATCGCTGGCAATTTATTGAGACCTCCCCCTGATGATCCTATGCAGCTTTCCCTCTGGCCTATTGTCACTTTTGTGGTCTTGTGCTCCAGCATCGTTCATGGATCTTCCATTCCACTTTTTCACTTAGGAAAACACATCAACACGCTAACCATCACAATGTCTTACACAGCGGGCAGTGGAGAAGAACCAGCTTGGATGAATCGGCTCCCTCGAATTCCGACACTTTCCTCATCCAAGGGAAAATCCCTGGATACTGATGAGTACCCGCCTGGTACACTGCCAACAATCGGTTTGCAGGGTGGTTTTCTCAGGCGGCAAAGAGAAGATATTGCGCAGACCAAATCTGATCGATCAGGCTCGCCGCCCCCTCTACAACACAAACAACGCAATTGGGTCTCTGGCATGGGATTCGGTAGCCTAACCGGACAGTAAGCAAACATTTATCTACTAGTTTCCATCACTTCAAAGCAAGCCTCTGTAAACAAGCGTTAACCAAGCGAATCTTAGATCGGCTATTTTTCCAACACGTCCCTTCCCTGCGCAATTGAGAATTGGCAAGCCAGCCAGAGGACCAGCTTCGGCTTATCAATTTGGAAATACCATAATTGTAGAAGATGAAGATGGTGAGGTCATTAAGACTTACGAAATTCCCTCGTCAACATCAAAAAGAAAGGAGCACATGAACGTTTTTGGAAAAGTGCCTAAGGCTGTTCCAAAAAGGGACAGCGATTACGATGATGAAGATAGACATGTCCGTTTCACCATTGGCGGGACCGGCCGTCGAATGACCAAGGATGATTTTCTCCGGGAAATACAGCTACTTGGCACGAAAGAGCGAACAGAGACCTTAGATCCACAAGAGGAGAGCTCGATGCAGGCAGAAATGCGAGCAGTAACCTACACTGGGAATCGGAACGAAGAAAGTCACTCTCGATCAGGGAATGTGATCTTATCGTCTGGAGACTATCCAGAAACCAGGGTAGAAAAAAATCGCAGGCTTGCAGCATTAGGACTCTCTGAACAGCCTCGTAATTCTGAGGAGGATGATGCTTTATCTAGAGACTATCCGGAAACTCCGGCAGAAAAACGTCGCAGGCTTGCAGCATTAGGACTTTCTAAGCAGTTTGATACAACTGATGAGGATTGTGTTGTGTCCGGTTCTTGGATGAGTAAAGCATTGATGACTCGAGGAGAACCCCAACTAGATGACACTGGGAATTGTGAGAATCGTGACGCGACTTGCTCAAGCAACTCGGAAGGAACCAAAGGAAGAGACGACCCTAAAACACAGAGTTCAAGGTCTCACTTCGGAATACCAATTCCTCAAGTGGTAATAACACCTCCCGAAGACCATAAATACAATACCCAAGATACGGCAGTGCTTCAAGTTGGGAATATCTCAGAGGAAAGTGAAAGCGAGACAAGCGGATCGAGGACAGTGAAGAAGGACAAAAGAAAGAAAAGAGTCTCGTGGGAGAGCTGAGATGTTAGAGAATCAACGTATGCATTGGAATGGTAAAATCCAGGTAACCTCAAAGAGAACCGCGCGTGAGTAATTCCAACTTCCCGGCCTTAAAACGTGACTTTGCCGTTTGCTGGTCTTTAGCTATGGTATACCCTTACAGCTTAAGTCAAATCAGATAATAAGCACCGAGTCCGAGTCCTGAAAAGATCTAGGAATAACGAAACCCAGAGACCTGGTTTTTGCAGTAGTCACAAAGAGCCAATACTTCCAGGTGGCTTGCCAAACGTAAATTAATGCTACTAGTGTCAGTATCAATTATTAATTATTATTACTTTCAATTTAACTTGCTCAAATATTCAAAACTGTTCAATTTATAGCTGAATACACTATTTGGAAATTGGTGATGCAAAGTAAATTACTGAGAGTTCTGAGGACGGAACAAGGAATTGGCCAATCATAGCTCAATCCAGCTGCCGTTAAGGACTCCACTTCATGAATGGCCATTTGCCGTACCCCAACCTTGGCATTAGCCCCCATTCTTGTTCGGACGGGTCTTTACTTTGTAAATCTGATGAATAACGTAGTATTTGATTGTGGTATTTGACGTTGGGGTGGATTCTTAGCTACTATATAAGAAGTTATAGAGTTGAACTACTACCCTGAGTGCTCTCTGGTAGGAGCTAGTAAAGACCTCACAGCTCATCAATCACTAATAATCTATAGCAGCGGCCACAGTTGGAAGCTATTTGGAGTAAAATTTGTACCAGATTCTCCCTAGCGAGCTAGCCTAGCTGAATAACAGTGACATTCCGTCATCGAGTACCTCTCTGTCAAGGTTCCTTGCATCAACTTTGCGGGGAAGCCTTCATTTGGAGAAATTTTGCACTGCGGGGATACTTAGATTGATCTTCCTTGTCACGCAGATGTCCCTCTCTAGGTATATTTATGAGCCCTCACATCCCAAGTCTCATTACTAACATCTCTAGAGCCTGCAGGATATAAGTCCCAGCTCCAACTATTCAATGCCCAACATGAACATACTTCCTCTTGCTGCAGGTTTACTCCTGCAAGGTCTCAGCTACTCGAGCTCCTCTCTTGTAGAAGCCGGTGATCTTTCTTGGGTAACTCTCCCGAGCTTAGCCCAACGGATTAACCAGAAAAGTTTCAATGCACTACCAAATGTATTGCCACCAATTGAATTCAACTCAACGCCAACTTCCGTAAGTACCTGAAACTCCCACAAGGAGGATCACAAGAAATGTTTTAACATAGAACAGCACTTCATTCCACCTGGAACGAGCAAGACCTCGCTTACAGACAAGCCATTTCATGTCTACGATGACGAATTCCTATCAATAATTGGGAATGAGCCTACCTTAACACTCATTGCTAACTCTGGATCGAATCCAACCTTCCATGAAGCTGTTGTGTGGCATCCCGAAACAGATGAGGTCTTTATCGCTGAAAATGCTGGAGCACCAGCTGCTGGCACGGGTCTCAATAGATCCTCCATCATCTCTAAATTTTCTCTCAAGCAGGCTGGCGCAGTGAAAAGTTTGCGAAATGCTACCGGTCAGGTTGAGGTGACAACTGTACCATCGAATCCAATGGTTATTAACCCAAATGGTAAGACATGCCTAGCTTCAGAGAGGATGAGTGAGGTCTTACCGTAACACCGCTAATTTTGAGTATAGGTGCAACTAACTATAAAGGCAACATCGTATATATGGCTGAAGGCCAAGGGTCAAATATTCCATCAGCTCTGGTAGTGATGAACCCACTGGAACCATATAACACAACAGGTAGTACCCATAAATACTTGATTCTTGACCTTCTAATTCTCCTCAGTTTTACTAAATAACTTTTTTGGTCGACAATTCAATTCCCTCAACGACATAGCTGTGAATCCCCGAAACCAAGAACTCTATTTCACAGATGTTACATACGGCTACCTCCAAAATTTCCGTCCAGTTCCTGGACTGCCTAATCAAGTATACAGATTCAATGACAAGACTGGTGCTGTTGCTGTTGTAGCCGATGGATTTGTCAATCCCAACGGTACTTACTATGCTACCGGTTTGTTAGCAATTGTCTTACTGACTGTATAGGAATTACATTCTCCCCGGATGGAAGCTATGCCTATGTCACAGAAACTGGAGCAAACCAAGGTTTCAATGGCTGGAACTTTAGTCTGCCTTCGAGCATGTACGTCTTTTCTCCAATATTTCAAAATCAGCCCTTTGCTAACAACACTTAGATACCGCTTCAACGTCCTTGCAGACGGAACATGGGAAAATCGCAAAACATTT
>Ga0247812_10001373_pt1 | contig 13836 bp, 6 predicted proteins | sample UWRJL149409B1_FD_178011 | JGI IMG/M metagenome (GOLD analysis project Ga0247812, IMG submission 178011) | Plant litter microbial communities from Arlington Agricultural Research Station in Wisconsin, United States - UWRJ-L149-409B-1 | ecosystem: Environmental > Terrestrial > Plant litter >...
TTGTATCATTTTCCTGGATTTTATCATAATCGGCTTCGTTAGCGAAAGTCAATCCTAAAAGACCTTGTTTTTTAAGGTTGGTTTCGTGAATACGCGCAAAAGATTTTACCAATACCGCTTTAACACCCAAGAAACGTGGTTCCATGGCAGCATGCTCACGAGAAGAACCTTCACCGTAATTGTGATCTCCCACGACGATTGATGGAACTCCAGCTGCTTTATACGCACGGGCTACACCAGGAACTGCATCATATTGTCCGGTTAATTGATTTTTAACAGAGTTTGTTTTTTGGTTGAATGCATTTACGGCACCAATCAGCATATTGTTAGAAATATTATCTAAATGTCCGCGGAAACGCAACCATGGTCCCGCCATAGAAATATGGTCGGTTGTACATTTTCCGAATGCTTTGATTAATAGTTTGGCACCTGTAATGTTTTTACCATCCCAAGGTTCAAACGGAGCCAATAGCTGTAAACGCTCAGATTCTGGATTTACCACTACCTGAACTCCGGTACCATCCTCAGCCGGAGCCTGAAAACCCGGATCTTTAACATCGAATCCTTTTGGAGGCAATTCGTCTCCGGTTGGTGCTTCAAGCCTTACTTCTTCTCCATCTTCATTGATTAGAGTATCTGTTAACGGATTAAAGCCTAAATCTCCTGCAATAGCCATAGCGGTTACCAATTCCGGAGAACCTACGAAAGCCAAAGTGTTTGGGTTACCGTCTGCACGTTTTGAAAAGTTACGGTTAAAAGAGTGAACGATTGTATTTCTTTCTTCTTTTTCAGCCCCTTCTCTATCCCACATACCAATACATGGTCCGCAGGCATTGGCAAAAACAGTAGCACCAATTTTTTCGAAAGTATCAATAAAACCATCTCTTTCAATCGTATAACGAACTACCTCAGAACCTGGAGTAATCGTAAATTGTGATTTTGTTTTTAAGTTTTTAGCGCTTACCTGTCTTGCCAAAGAAGCTGCACGGGCAATATCTTCGTAAGAGGAGTTGGTGCAGGAACCAATTAAACCTACCTGAATTTGTAATGGCCAGTTGTTTTTTATGGCTTCTTCTTTCATTTTAGAAATTGGAGTCGCTAAATCAGGAGTAAAAGGACCGTTTAAGTGTGGTTCTAATTCAGTCAAGTTGATTTCGATAACCTGATCAAAATATTTTTCAGGATCAGCATACACTTCCGGATCTCCCGTTAAATAAGGAGCTATTTTATCAGCAGCATCCGCAACATCTGCTCTGTTTGTAGAACGCAGGTAACGCCCCATTGAATCATCATAACCAAAAGTTGAAGTGGTAGCCCCAATCTCAGCACCCATGTTACAGATAGTACCTTTTCCGGTACAAGACATAGAAGTTGCACCTTCACCAAAATATTCAACAATAGCACCAGTACCACCTTTTACGGTAAGAATACCGGCAACTTTAAGGATAACATCTTTAGGAGCCGTCCAGCCTGATAATTTACCGGTTAATTTTACTCCAATTAATTTAGGAAATTTTAATTCCCAAGCCATACCGGACATAACATCTACAGCATCAGCTCCACCAACACCAATGGCAACCATTCCCAAACCTCCTGCGTTTACAGTGTGCGAATCGGTACCAATCATCATTCCGCCAGGAAAAGCATAATTCTCCAGTACTACCTGATGAATAATTCCGGCTCCCGGTTTCCAGAAACCGATTCCGTACTTATTAGAAACTGACGATAAGAAATCGAAAACTTCGTTACTTTGTGTTTTTGCTCTGGCCAAATCGGTTGCAGCATCGACTTTTGCCTGAATCAGGTGATCACAATGAACAGTTGTTGGAACAGCCACAGTTTTCTTTCCGGCATGCATAAATTGCAATAATGCCATTTGAGCCGTTGCATCCTGACATGCTACACGATCCGGTGCAAAATCTACATAATCAACACCTCTTCCAAACGCCTTTGTTGGATTTCCATCCCAAAGGTGGTTGTATAATATTTTTTCCGTTAAAGTAAGTGGACGACCAACTATTTCTCGTGCCTTATCAACACGCCCAGGCATGTTGTCATACACTTTTTTAATCATTTCTATATCAAATGCCATAATTGTGTAATTGTTTTTGTTATTTTTTTTGAACTTCTAAGATACGAAAAAATGAGCAGTTAGTAATAAAAAAGCCTGAGTTTATCACTCAGGCTTCAGAATTTATGATTAAATTATCATTTGATTATTGTACTAATAATTTATGAGAAGGAGCAAACTTAGTTAAATTAATACCTTCAACTGCCGCTACATATTCTTCAATGGTTGGAGTTCTACCAAGAATTGTAGAAAGAACCACAACCGGAGTAGATGAAAGCAATGACTCACCTTTTTTACCTTCAGCATCTTCTACTACCCTTCCCTGGAAAAGACGAGTTGAAGTTGCCATTACGGTATCTCCTTTAGCCGCTTTTTCCTGATTACCCATACAAAGGTTACATCCTGGACGCTCTAAATACAACATGTTTTCGTATTCTGTACGTGCTGCACCTTTTGGAATGTCATCGTTAAATTCGAAACCTGAATATTTCTGTAAAACTTCCCAGTCGCCTTCAGCTTTAAGTTCATCAACAATATTATATGTAGGAGGAGCTACTACAAGCGGCGCTAAAAATTCTACTTTTCCTTTTTGAGTTTCAATATTCTTAAGCATTTGAGCCAGAATTTTCATATCTCCTTTGTGGACCATACAAGAACCGATAAATCCAAGATCTACTTTTTTATCACCTCCGTAGAAAGATAAAGGTCGGATAGTATCGTGAGTATATCTTTTAGAAACATCATTATTATTTACATCCGGATCAGCAATCATAGGCTCAGCAATCAAATCAAGATCCACTACAACTTCAGCAAAATACTTCGCATTTGCATCCGGAGTCAAAGCTGGTTTTTCTCCTGTTTTGATCTCTGTAATTCTCTTGTCTGCTTTGTTGATCAATCCCTGAAGCACATGTTTTTCATTGTCCATTCCTTTATCGATCATGATTTTGATTCTTCCTTTTGCAATCTCTAATGATTCCACCAAAGTATCATCTTCAGAAATACAGATAGAAGCTTTTGCCTTCATTTCTGCAGTCCAGTCCGTAAAAGTAAATGCCTGGTCAGCAGTAAGGGTTCCTAAGTGAACCTCAATGATTCTTCCCTGGAATACGTTTTCACCACCAAATTGCTTAAGCATTTGAGATTGTGTAGCATGAACCACATCACGGAAATCCATGTAACTTTTCATATCACCTTTGAAAGTAACTTTCACAGATTCCGGAATTGGCATTGAAGCTTCTCCGGTAGCCAATGCAAGAGCAACTGTTCCTGAGTCAGCACCAAAAGCAACACCTTTAGACATTCTTGTATGAGAGTCACCACCAATAATGATAGCCCACTCGTCTATGGTAATATCGTTAAGCACTTTGTGAATAACGTCAGTCATTGAATGATAAACTCCTTTCGGGTCACGAGCCGTGATCAAACCGAAGTCGTTCATGAATTTCATCAATTTTGGAATGTTTGCCTGTGCTTTTTTGTCCCAAACTGAAGCAGTGTGACAACCAGATTGGTAAGCACCGTCAACGATTGGAGAAATTACCGTAGCTGCCATAGACTCTAATTCCTGAGCAGTCATCAAACCTGTAGTATCTTGCGAACCTACAATATTAACTTCTACACGAACATCAGATCCGGCGTGTAATACTTTACCCGGAGTGGTACCAACAGCGTTTCTGTTAAAGATTTTTTCAACGGCTGTAAGACCTTGTCCTTCAATAGAAACTTCTTTTGACGGAGCAAATACAGTAGGAATATTGATTCCTAAAAGTTTACAGGCAAATGTTTGAATTTTTTTACCAAATACAATCGCGTAGGAACCACCAGCTTTAATAAATTCTAATTTTTGAGGTGTGAATGCCTTAGAAATATCGATCAATTCCTGGTCGCCATTATATAATTTCTTCTTTTTTGTGTTTATTGTAAGTACAGTCCCGGTAGCAACAGAGTAAGTTTCTTCCAAAACAGGATCTCCACTTTCATTACGAATTGGGTTACCATCAGCATCCAATTGTTTTACCCAGTTTTTAAGATCGATTCCGATACCACCAGTAACATCAACAGTAGTAAGAAAGATTGGAGAAATACCGTTTGTACCTCCAACAATCGGAGCAATATTTACGAATGGAATATAAGGACTAGCTTTTTTACCTGTCCAAAGAGCCACGTTGTTTACACCTGACATTCTTGATGAACCTACACCCATTGTACCTTTTTCAGCAATCAACATCACACTTTTATCAGGATGTTGTGCCTGAAGTGCTTTGATTTCGTCTTGTGCCTGAGGTGTAATCATACATTTACCGTGCAATTCACGATCTGAACGTGAATGCGCCTGATTTCCTGGAGACAATAAATCTGTAGAAATATCTCCCACGCCAGCAATAAAGGTTACAACTTTAATTTCTTCCGCTATTTCCGGCAGTTTTGTAAAAAACTCTGCCTGAGCATAACTTTTAATAATATCTATGGCGATTGTGTTACCACTTTCAAATGCAGCCTTAAGACGGTCTGTATCGGCATCATAAAGATAAACTTGTGTCTTTAGAACTTTTGCCGCTTCATTTGCAATTGCTGCATCATTTCCTAAAGCTAAATCAAGGAGCACTTCAATTGAAGGACCGCCTTTCATGTGTGATAATAATTCAAAAGCAAAAGCAGGAGTAATTTCATTTACTACAGACTGACCTAAAATGATCTCTTTTAAAAATTGTGCTTTTACACCAGCGGCACTAGTAGTTCCGGGTATAGTGTTGTAGATAAAAAATTGAAGAGAATCTTCTCTGTATTGATTATTTGCATCTTTAATTTGAGCAATAATTACACTTAACAAATCCGCTCCGTCAATTGGTTTCGGGTTAAGCCCTTGTTCTTTACGCTCTTCAATTTCCTTCAGGTAATCTTTGTAAATAGTATTATCAAAAGCCATAGTAAATTAGGTATTTTATTTTTTGTTCGCAAATGTAGAAATTAAAGCTGAGAATTAAAAAAAATATAATGTATGTCCGTTTTTCAAAAATTATTATTGCAAAATAATGATTTTTACCAACCATTATTGGTAATATCTCAATTTTCGATAGAAATTTTAAATTATCAATAATTTAAAATCTTTTCTTTAACAAAGTGGAAAATTTATGTTATAAACGATATAAAATTTTACTCCTCTTTTGAGCAAGAATGTTTCTAAATAAGTATTTATATCGTTGTAGTTGGTTTTTTCATTCATTAAATAATACGTAAAACTACTTAAAAAATAAATTTTAAAAATTTTAATTGGAATTCAAATATTCTATTAACTTTGTATTTCAAAGTACTTTATAAAAAATATAACTATGAAAAACAAACTAGAAATTTTAAATGAATATTTTCAGAGACCTGGAGTGAGAATTAGTATTACTATTACACTCTTTAACATCATTCTTCTTTCTACTTCCTTAATAGGAATTAAACTCGAATTTCGCTCTCTTGAACAACTGGCTATAATTAGTTTAATTATCGAGTTCATTTACGGAACAGTGCTTTCTTTTTTAACTTTAAGAGACAAAGAAAAATACCTTCACCTTATTCCTTTTTTAATATTAAATTGGTTCATTGGATGTTTTTGTCTTAATACTTTCCTTTCGGTTTTTGAAGATTTGACCATTTGGGTATATATCGTTACACTGCTCTTTTGTATTTCTAATTTCTTTATTTACCGAAATACAGATGATAAATATCTTTCAACTCTTTCGTATTTCATAAATGGATTATCTTTTGGGCTAATTATTTATTTTGCTGTATACCTTATTCCGATTATGCCTTATTCTTTCATGGGTATTATCGCACTTGGAATGGGTTTTTATGGTTTGGTTCCGGCAATTACCTTGGGCATCCATACCGTAACTTTATTTATTATTTATCAAAAAAAGAGAAAGTATTTTCTTTCCTTCGGTTTAGGATTTTCAACAATACTGGTGAGTTTACTCCTGTTTATTGTAGGCTTAAATTTAGAAAGTAAAAAAATAACTCAAAATACCACCACAAAATCATTTGATTCAAATGAAGATTTACCTAATTATATCACTATTTCACAAAATCTGGAACACAATTTTCTGAACGAAATCCTTCTAAAAAAAGATATTGTTTATACCTCTCAGGATAACTTTTTTGAGTTTAGAAGTTTTAATTCTATAGGAAGTAGTCAATTCAATGAAAGAAAAATTCACAATCCCTTTATTACGATTGCCTATTTGTTTTGCAACGACCTGAATCTGAGTGCAGATGACAGGATAAACATTCTAAAATCAAATTTTGATAAACGATTAGAAACTGAAGAACAACTGTGGAGCGGTGAAGATTTATTTACCAAAAATATCAAAGAAGATATAAAACTCTATCCCGAAACCCGATTGGCCTATACCGAAATCACCATGGATATTGCCTGTAAAAAAGAATCCTGGCAGGATAAGGAAGCTATTTATTCGTTTCAATTGCCTGAAGGATCTGTTGCTACCTCACTATCATTATGGGTGAATGGCATTGAAAGAAAGGGTGTTCTTACTACTAAAGAAAAAGCAGCAAAGGCCTATAAACAAATTGTTGGTGTTGAAAGCCGGGATCCGTCTTTAATGCAATGGAAAGAAGGCAACAAAGTAGTTGTGAGAGTTTTTCCTGTAAATTTTAAAACCCCAAGAACATTCAAATGCGGATTTACAACTCCTTTAAAAGTTGAAGATACCCAAATGAAATACCAAAGTCTTTCTATAAAAGGGCCAAATATTTCGAATGCTGAAACATTATCGAGAATTCAAATTGCCGGAAATTCTAAAGTTCAAACTGATAAAGATTTTGAATTAAAAAATAATTATTACATCAATCAGTCAACCGGATTGAACCATTGGGAAGCTACAATTCCTTATAATAAAAAACTATATTCTAATTCTTTTGTCTGGAAAGATAAAGTGTATGACGTAAAAGATATCCAAAAAACTACTGTGGCTTTTACAGCATCAGAAATTATTCTGGATTTGAATAGCAATTGGACAACCCGCGAAATAGAATCAATTTTAAATTTAAAAGGAAAATTGTTTTATATCTATAGCAATAAAGAGAAAAAGTCAATAAACATAAAAAACTACAAAATTGTTCAGGAAGAATTCAAAGACTTACATTACTCCCTGTTGCCACTTTATAAATTAAACCCAAACAGTTTAATTATTACCAAAAACGGTACATTTTCGGCCAATTTTGAAGAACTTGAAAATTCTGATTATTTAAAAAAGATAAAATCCGGAACTCAGGAAAGGCATTTAAAAGTCATCAATATTTCATCGGAAATCAATCCATTCTGGCAGACTGTTAAAGAGCAGAAGTATGTTGAATATTTTCAAACCAGCTTAAAAAACAGTTTAGAACTTATGACTAACAATCAATTTATTTTATTTCAAACAGAAGAAAACTCAGTAAATATTGAGCCTGCAAATATTTCAATTAAAGAAAGTACTAAAACAAGTTCATCAAAAAGCACAGGTCCTAATCATATATTCAGAATGTATGCTTTTGGAAAAGTTTTGGAGGAACAAGTCAAAATTCAGAATGCCCATTTATCAGATAATAAAGATGAGCCAATTTCAAAAGATACTGCGAGCGTCACAGCAATTTCTGTTGACGAATTTCGCGAAGAAAAAACCAAAATTCAAAATGATTCTTTACTCTATAATAAATATGTGAATTTGGCCAAAAAGGCTAACATTGTTACCCCGATTTCATCGTTAATTGTTTTGGAAACCGATGCTGATTATAAAAATAACGGAATAGAAAAAAATGTAGATACATTAGGAAATGCAGCTATAAATAATGATGGTGCTGTTCCAGAACCACACGAATGGCTGATGATTATTATTGCATTAACTACTCTGTTTTTCTATTATCGAAAAAATAAAAAACAAACTACTTAATGAAAATCCCAACAACTCAATATGAAAAAGTAATCATAATTCTTATTCTGACTTTCCTTCTGGCTATTAACTATCCTATTATAGCTGCGGGAATGGACAGTAATTTTTTCGGTGTGTTCTTTTCTATATTATTATTCCTCTTTGCGGGTAGAAAAACTACTCTAAAAATGAGCTACCCGCTTTTAGGAATGATTTTCATTTTAGAATTGATTAGCTATCGTTTGCATACTAAAACACTTCATTTTCAGGCATTAACTTTATTTATATGTTTTATTTATTACAGTTTTACAAGAAAATTTTCATTCATTGCTTTTATCTGTCTCTTTCTATTCTCCTCTATTTTTGACCAATTATTCAATTATCTTACTGTCGAAATCAAACAGGCACTTTGTTATAATGTTTATTTGACCTTAAGAAACTTCATTACAATTGATAAAATAGAGGGCGTTAATTTCTACATTAATAATGCTAAAATTTCAATAGATACTGCCTGTATGGGTTTATCAATGTTTAAAACCGGATTACTTACCGGTGCTTTTTTATTGACATTGGAAGAACGTAAACAGCAAAAGTTTTTCAGTATAATACAAATTTTACTTTTCTGCTTAATAATAGTTGTACTTAATCTAATTTCGAATTATTTCAGAATCATAACCTTGATTTTATTCAATTGTACGGAAGAAAATGCATTACATCATACTATCGGAATAATTTGCTTTGCATTTTATCAAATCCTACCAATGCTATTTTTGATTCGTTTATTCAAACCGGCAATCGAAGAAATTAGCAATAAACCGATGTCGTTTAAAATGTTACCTATAATCATAACCTCAGGAATACTATTGATAACAAGTCTGGAGATAAAAAAAGAGCAAAATCAAAATATATTAGAAAATCTGGATCCAAAATACACTTCTCAAAAAGGAGTTTGGGCAAACAAGGAAGTGTACAAGATTGTAACTCCCGGAAAATTAACTTACATCAAAACTCCTGTCCACAAACCTTTAATTTGTTGGACGGGCAATGGCTATAAAATAATTGAATCTAAAAAAATTCTCCGGAACCAGGAAGAAATTTGGTTTGTAAAAATGGAGAAAGATAATATTCGCTATTTTTCTTATTGGTGGTATGAATGTGGAAACAAAAAATATACCTCTCTTGTAGAAGTTTTATCGATAAAACTTTTCTATAATAAACCTGTACGTTTGATTAATGAAACCACCAAAACAGAGCTAAAATAAAAATCCCTAACAAGTTTAAAGCTTGTTAGGGTTACATATCCTATATTTTTAATCTACATCAACTTCTGAATGATAATCTCTTCCGTTATTCCTTCAGCATCTGCTTTGTAGTTTTTAATAATTCTGTGTCGCAAAATTCCGGTAGCAACTGCCTTTACATCTTCAATATCCGGAGAAAACTTACCATTGAAAGCAGCATGAGCCTTGGCTGCTAAAATCAAATTCTGAGACGCTCTTGGACCAGCTCCCCAATCTAAATAGTTTTTTACAAAATCATTTGACAAAGGATTATCCGGACGGGTTTTGCTTACCAAAGTTACTGCATACTCGATAACATTATCTGCCACAGGAATCCTGCGGATCAAATGTTGAAAATCAATAATTTCCTGAGCTGTAAACAATGGATTTATAGTCGTTTTTATATCTGAAGTAGTTTGTTTTACTACCTGAACTTCTTCCTGAAAACTTGGATATTCTAATTTTACGGCAAACATAAAACGGTCCAACTGCGCTTCCGGCAAAGGATACGTTCCTTCCTGTTCAATTGGATTCTGAGTTGCCAATACAAAATAGGGTAAATCCAATTTATGATTCTCTCCTGCAATCGTAACAGAGCGTTCCTGCATCGCTTCTAATAAAGCTGCCTGAGTTTTCGGAGGTGTTCTGTTGATCTCATCTGCAAGGATAATATTTGAAAAAATGGGTCCTTTTATAAATTTGAACTGCCTGTTTTCATCCAGAATTTCACTTCCTAAAATATCAGACGGCATTAAATCCGGAGTAAACTGAATTCTTTTGAAATCCAATCCTAAAGCCTGAGACAAAGTATTAATCATTAGAGTTTTCGCCAAACCCGGAACTCCAATTAGAAGAGCATGTCCTCCTGAAAATATACAAAGTAAAATTTGATCTACAACTGCATCCTGGCCTACAATGATTTTTGCGATTTCTTTTTTTAATTCATTTCTTTTTTGAACTAAATTATGAATTGCTGCTACGTCAGACATTTAAATGTGTTTTAAAATTAAAAAAGAGTTAGTTCTATGAATTCATAAAACTAACTCTTTTTATTTATTTTATAAAAATTATTTTTTCAGCCAATTGTTTGTAAAGTCACAATTTCTGTATTCTCCAATTATTTTTATATAAGTATCTTTGATTTTAGTATCAAACCATTTTCCAATTGTAGTGAATTGCTTTTCTTTTAAAGCCAATTCTTTAATTTTGGTATAATCCTGAGCATAATCAGCTGTATGGGAATCAATTCTGTTTGTTACGGTTATTAACTTGTATGTTTTTTTGCCTTTATCATCTGTATTTAAAAGAGGCTGTGAGACTTCATTATCTTTTAAATTGGATACTTGAGAATATAAAGTAGGATCCATTTTAGTCAGTTCAAAACGTGTATCCTGTGTATTTGGATTAATTAAAACACCTCCATTTGCTCTGGTTTCCTTTTCATCTGAATCTGTTCTGGCAGCATCAGCAAATAAAACCTCTTTACTTTCTATTTTATTTCTGATATTTGTAATTCTTTCCTTAGCTTCTTTAAGTGCATTCTCAGAGACTGTTGGGGATATTAGAATATGACGCAGTTCTACCTCCTGCCCTTTTATTTTATCCACCATAATAATATGAAATCCAAAAGTGGTTTTAAATGGCTCAGAGATTTCACCTTCTCCTAAACTAAAAGCAACATCCTTAAATTCTTTTACGAAAGGTGTTTTCCTAGTCATCTTATAAAAACCACCACTAGAAGATGATCCTGGATCCTGTGAATATAAAACAGCTTTGGTGGCAAAACTGGAGCCTTCCAAAACATCTTTCCTTATACCGTTTAACCTGTCTATAACCTTTTGTTCATCCTCTTTTGAAACTTTCGGCTCTACTACGATTTGTGCCACTTCCATTTCAGCTCCAAAAGTTGGTAATTCTTCTTTTGGAATCTTTTTAAAGAAATTACGAACCTCTTCTGGTGTAATTTCAACAGCATCTACAATTTTTTTCTGCATTTCAGCAGACAATTTCTGTTCTTTTAGAATGTCAGCAAAATACGTTTTAAACTCTTCTACAGAACCTTTCTTATAAAACTCAACAATTTTATTAATATCTCCTCCTGCCTGACGCAACATATAATTCAATCGGTCATCCATAAGGTTTCTTACCTCTGCATCACTAACAATTATACTATCCTGAATAGCCTGGTGTGCGTATAATTTATCTTCTAAAAGTTTACCCAGCATCTGACATCTTGTAATGTCTTTTACAGATCCGCCCTGAGCAGCAATTTCGACAAAGCCTTTATCTATATCTGAATCTAAAACAATATAATCTCCTACAGTAGCTATAATACCGTCAATTTTTTTCTTTTCAATTGAAACTTCAACTGGTTTTTGAACAACAGTATCTTTAATAATTTCCTGAGCTGAAATAATTGAGCTGAAAAAAAACAAAAAACACATTGCCAATACTACTTTCAATTCAATAGTTTTTTGTTGTAATTTTTTTAATAACATTATTTTAAATTTAATTTTAATGTAAAATTGCTGTTTACAAATCTAATAGAAAATTGTCCTTTTACAACAATTCCAGTTCTTCCTTTAAATTGATGAAATTAGAATCAAAAGTGCTGTACTTTATTTTTGACTTATAACCGAACAAAAATAACAATTCAATTACATAATACAACTATCAGCTATACTATTAACAAAAAATTATATGCAACATTTGAAATAGTATTTTTTATATAATTCCAACTCTCCCAATTAATACTTTTAAAGGGTTTAAAACAGTGTATTGTTCAAAAAACAGTATTGTATTTTATTTTTAATTAGCATTAATTAATAGTACTTTTGCATCCTATTTATACAAAATATGAGCTTTTTAAAAGAAATACAACGCAGAAGAACATTTGGAATTATCTCGCATCCCGATGCAGGAAAGACTACTTTAACTGAAAAATTACTTTTGTTTGGAGGAGCAATTCAGGAAGCTGGTGCTGTAAAAAACAATAAAATTAAAAAAGGAGCAACGAGTGATTTCATGGAAATTGAGCGCCAAAGAGGTATTTCGGTTTCTACTTCTGTTCTTGCTTTTAATTATAATGACAAAAAAATCAATATTCTTGATACTCCGGGTCACAAGGATTTTGCCGAAGATACTTTTAGAACCTTAACCGCTGTTGATAGTGTTATTGTTGTTATTGATGTTGCAAAAGGAGTCGAGGAACAAACTGAAAAATTAGTTGCAGTTTGTAGAATGCGTAATATCCCGATGATTGTTTTCATCAACAAATTAGACCGTGAAGGAAAAGATGCTTTTGACTTGATGGATGAAGTAGAGCAAAAATTAGGTTTGACAGTTACTCCTTTAAGTTTCCCTATCGGAATGGGTTATGATTTTCAGGGAATTTATAATTTATGGGAACAAAACATTAATCTTTTTAGTGGTGACAGCCGTAAAAATATTGAAGAAACCATTGCTTTTTCAGATGTTCAAAATAATCCGGAATTAGATAAAATTATTGGTCAGAAACCCGCTGAAAGACTTCGTGAAGAATTAGAATTAATTGACGAAGTATATCCAAAATTTGATCGTCAGGATTATTTGGATGGAAAAATTCAGCCTGTTTTTTTCGGTTCTGCCCTGAACAATTTTGGAGTTCGTGAATTATTGGATTGTTTTGTGGCAATTGCTCCTTCCCCAAGACCAAAAGATTCCGAAACCCGTTTAGTTGATCCGACAGAAGAAAAAATGTCAGGTTTTGTGTTTAAAATCCACGCTAATATGGATCCAAAACACAGAGACCGTTTGGCATTTATCAAAATTGTTTCGGGTACTTTTGAAAGAAACAAACCTTATTATCACGTTCGTCAAAAAAAGAATTTAAAATTCTCAAGCCCAAATGCTTTTTTTGCCGAGAAAAAAGAAATAGTTGATATTTCGTATCCGGGAGATATTGTTGGCTTGCACGATACCGGAAATTTTAAAATTGGTGATACATTAACTGAAGGTGAATTAATGAGTTTCAAAGGAATTCCGAGTTTTTCTCCGGAGCACTTTAGATATATCAATAATGCCGACCCTATGAAAGCTAAACAGCTGGATAAAGGAATCGATCAGCTAATGGATGAAGGTGTTGCGCAGTTATTTACTCTGGAAATGAATAACCGTAAAATTATCGGTACTGTTGGGGCACTTCAATATGAAGTTATTCAATACCGATTAGAACATGAATACGGAGCAAAATGTACCTATGAAAATTTTCCCGTTCATAAAGCGTGCTGGGTAAAACCGAATGATCCTAAAAGTGATGAATTTAAAGAATTTAGAAGAATCAAGCAAAAATTTCTTGCTCATGATAAATATGGTCAACTGGTCTTTTTAGCTGACTCTGATTTTACAATTCAGATGACTCAAAGTAAATATCCAAACGTAAAATTATTTTTCACTTCGGAATTTGAATAAAAACTACATATTAAAATCAAAAAGCGCCAATTTTTCAATTGGCGCTTTTTTAATAGGATCAAATTAAGTTTATATTTCAAAAATTAATTTTCTTATTTTATGTTGTCTCAAAAGTATACTA
>Ga0247812_10001375_pt1 | contig 13822 bp, 7 predicted proteins | sample UWRJL149409B1_FD_178011 | JGI IMG/M metagenome (GOLD analysis project Ga0247812, IMG submission 178011) | Plant litter microbial communities from Arlington Agricultural Research Station in Wisconsin, United States - UWRJ-L149-409B-1 | ecosystem: Environmental > Terrestrial > Plant litter >...
GTCGATCGCCGTGCCGACCTCGGACGCCAGGCTCAGCGCGCCCTGATCGGCGGCTGGCAGCGGGTCTTGATGGCGCAGTGAGATATAGCCGTCCTCGGGAATCCATTCGATCTTGATCGGCACCCGGGCGTCGGCGGCCATCTGGACCTGGAAGTCGTGGTCGAACGGGTTCCAGTTCTGGCGCCAGCTGTCCTCGACCAGCTTTCCGTCGATCCAGACCTTGGCGTAGCCGGACGAATAGAGGCGGAACTTGTGCAGGCCAGCCGTGGCGGTCTCCAGCGTGCCTTCCCAGACGACGCGAACGCCCGCCTGCCCCGGCTTGCCCATGTCGCCGGTCTGGACCGGCTGACCCGGCTGCGATTTCAGGCCCTCGGGCCAGCGCGACCATTCGCGGATGAACTCGTAGTTCACCTCGGTCTCCTGACGCTGAACCTTGAGTTCGTCGCCCTGATAGTAGCTGGCGGTCAGGCCGCCGAACCGGCCTGTGGCGTCACGCACGATGAACTGGTCGGCGATCATGCCGTAAGGGCGCGGATCGCCGAAGCGGGTGATCGAGTTGTTGTCCCACAGCACGCCGTAGTTGCGGCTGGACACGACCAGCGGAATGCCGACGTCGATGTTGTGCTGGGCCAGCTGAACGTCGTGACCCTTGTAGTTCATCACGCCCTGCTGGTGCTGACCCAAGCCGTAGAAGGCCTCGTCGGCGGGGCTCTCCCAGACCTGACGGGTGGCGAGGAAGCGATGGTCGCCGGTCTGGTCCTCGATCGTAACGGGGCTCAGCTCGCGGCTGCCCGGACGCTCCTTCAGAACCTCCTGCCCGTCCTCGTCGAGGAAACGGACGGCGCCCGTCTCGCGCGAGACCTCGGCTGTGGCCTCGGCCGTCTTCAGCACCACGACATCGCCGCGCGTCTCGACCTCGAAAGGAGTCGTTGTGGAAGGTTGCGCCGTCACCATCAGGCTGGCGGGCAACTCCAGCACGCCGGTCTCGGTAGCGGTGACCCGGATGGTCTCGGGGCCATAGACCTCCAGACGCACGCGGCGGGCGGCGCCTTCAGCGGGAGTCACCACGATGCCGGCGGGAATGCGCTCGAAGGCGGCGGCCTGGATGGCGGTCGGCGAGGCCGAATCCATCGCCGTGGCGCAGGCGCCCAGCGGAGCGGTCATGAGGGCGGCCAGGAACAGGCGGCGGGCGAGGGTCGGGGTCATGGCGGGCGCTCGCTTTACTCGAAAGATCAATAGGTGGCGGTGACGACGCGCAGCAGCTGCGGCCGGTCGGAGAAGTTCAGGCCGTAATCCGTCTGGTCGCCGTTCCAGATGCGTTCGAAGACCCATTTGCCGGCTTCGTCGAAATGGCCTTCCTCATAGCGCAGCACCATGCGGCGCTTGCCATCGGTCGAGGGCTTGGCGGTGAAGTCGATGCGGATGCGGTGGCCGGCGATGATGAACTGGCCGGGCTCGATCTCGGCGATCGCAACGGCGCCATTGGGTGTGGCCGTACCGGCCGGGACGTCGTTCGGATCGATCGGCGTCGGCGTCGCGCCGAACTGCCAGCGCTGATAGCCCGTGGTCGCGGTCCAGTCGCCCAGATCGATGACCTCGGGCTTGCGATCATCGGGCTCGGCCGCGCCCCAGACCTTGCCCTCGAAGGACAGTCGCGCCCACGTCCGCTGCCACGGCGCGATCAGGCGATACAGATCGCGAAACGGCGTCAGCGTCTCCTCGGTGATCTCGCGCGCGCCCAGCGGATAATTCGAATAACCGGTGTAATCGATCCCGAACGGCGAGAAGCCGATGCCGCCGCGTCCAAGCGTCTCGAACAGATAGCGGGCATACGGAGCGTCACTGCCGGTCTCGGCCACGAACAGGGCGTTGTCGGGCCGGGCGTAGCGATCCAGGTGGGCTTCGTACTCGCCCGATTTGCGCGTGTAGATATCGGGCGACAGGAAGTCGATTGCAGGCGCGGCGGCCTGCCAGACCTCGACCACGTTCCACGTCGGGCCGCCCGAAGCGTAGGTCGCCGGGTCCTGATGATTGGTGGGATCCCGCAGCGAGGCGTTCACGTACATCGGCAGCGGATACTCGGCCTTGCCGGCGGCCGCGACGGCGTTGACGTAGCTGCCGATCGACCAGGCGTGGAAGAACTCGTCCGCATCCTTGCCGAACACCGAAGCCCAGGTTCCGGGAGCCTTTCCCGTGCGATCCAGCAGGGCCTGCGGCACGGGTCCGTCGAAGGCGGCGCGAGCGGCGGGGGAGTAGTCGCGAACGGGGCCGTAGGTACCGACCTCGTTCTCGGGCTGGACCATGATGACCGTCCGCTGCCGCTCGTCCACCTGACGGATGTGGCGCATCAGGGCGGCGAAGGCGCGGCTGTCAGCGGCCAGGGTCTCCGCGCCATAGGGCGACAGGGCATAGCTGCTCTTGCCGTCCTTCTGGACCAGCAGGGGGAAGCGCCCGGGGTTCAACTTGACCCACGGCGGCGTGTAGGCGGGGCCGGTGTTTTTCCATGTCGCGAACCACAGGAAGACGACACGCATGTCGTTGGCGCGCGCCTGTTCGATAGCGTGATCCACGAACGAGAAGTCAAAACGCCCCTCCTCCGGCTCCAGCTGTTCCCAGCCGATCGGAATCTGCACCGTATTGGCGCCGAGAAAGCGCAGCGCCGGCCAGGCCTGGGCCAGAGGCGCGGGATAGTTGGACGAGTTGTTCACCTGTCCGCCCAGGATGGTGAAGGGCGCGCCATCGACCATCAGGGCATGGCGGCCATCGCGAGTCACGAACTGCGGAATGGGCTCATCCGCGAAGGCGACGCCGCCGGCTGCCAGTGATGTGGCGACGACGAGACCCGCAGTCCAGGTCCGAAACGTTCGGCTGATCGTCATGGATAATCTCCCCATGCCCTGAAACGAAACCGGGCGCCGCCGCGATCGGCGACGCCCGGAGTGGAATAGCCTCTTACCGCCTAGTAGCGGAGGCGAAGCCGGACACTGAACCGCCGGTCGTCGACCTGATAGTCGCGATAGCGGTTCTCGGTGATCTGATACGTCTGGAACTCCTGGTTCAGGATGTTCTGCGCATCGAAGGTGATCGCCAGACTTGGGTTGACGTCATAGCTGATCGAGCCGTCCAGGACGCCATAGGCCTTGCCGAAAATCGGCAGTTGACCCGTGCCGACGCCGGTCGTCGTCTGCAGATAGTCGTCACGCCAGTTGTAGGCCAGACGGGCGTTGATCCCGTACTTCTCGTACAACAGCACGACGTTGTAGCTGTTCTCCGACAGGCCCACGATCGGCACCGAAATGGCGGCGCCCCCGGTCTGGGCGTTGGCTGCGATAGTCGCGGCGTTGGAGTCGATGAAGGTGTAGTTCGCCTGGATACCGAGGCCGTCCAGCGGCGACGGCAGGAAGTCGAAGAACCGCTGACCGCCGATCTCGAAGCCTTCCAGCGTTCCCTCGTCCACGTTCTTCAGACGGGTGATGTTGAAGTCGACGGTCCCGACACCGGGCAGGCTGTAGGTCTCGAGCCCGGCGACGTTGAAGAACAGGTCCTTGATGTCCTTCTTGAACGCGGTCGCATAGACGAAGCCGACCGGCGAGAAATACCACTCGACCGCGACGTCGAACGCCGTGACCCGTTGCGGATCCAGCGAGGGATTGCCGACCGCGGTGCCCGTTCCCGGCACGCCGGGCGCTGGCAGCAAGTCACCCGAGTTCGTATAGAAGGGGCTGAGGCCATAGCTGGCGTTCAGCTGGGTGAAGTCCGGCCGGGCGACGTTGCGCGACGCCGCGAAACGCAGTTGCAGTTCCGGCGTCACGAAGTAACGCAGGTTCAGGCTGGGCAGGAAGTCGGTGTATTTGTTGCTGCCGACGATCGGGGTCACGACGGTCAGGTTCTGAGGCGCTCCGGGCGTGCTGCTCGGGTCGCGATAGGTGATGGTTTCGAACCCGTCGGAAGCGGAGTCCGTCTTGACGACGCGCAGACCCAGGTTGCCGTCCCAGACCCTGCCGAACGCCGTCGATGCGAAGCGCACGACGCCGTACCCGGCATAGGTGTTCTCGGAGATGTTGCCGATCTGGGCCGTCGGATCATCGAACGAACGGAAGCCGACGTTCTGGTTGATTGGCGGGCTGCCCAGGAAGTCGAACACGGCTTGCGGATTGCCGACCTGATTGATGCCGAACATCCAGACATTGCCGAAGACGTTCTGGCCATCGCCGCCCAGGAAGCTGCCCTGGAACGGGAAGGGCGTGGCGACATCGGGGAAGTCGGCCAGACGGAAGCAGCCCGACGGGCTGGACCAGTTGGCGCAGGTCGAGCCGATGGCCGTCCATGTGCCGTAGGTGGTCGAGCGGTTGATCGCGGAACGATCCGTGACGCGAACGCCGGCGCGGAAGTCGCGGAAGAAGCCGCCTTCATCGAAGTCCCAGCGCAGGTCGACGCGACCCGCCCAGCTCTCGCCTTCGTTCAGCTCGGCGTAGGGCAGAACCGCGGTCAGGCCATAGTTGTTTATGTCGGCGTAATAGTCGTCGCTGGCGCCGAACTCGGGCACATGCGGACGGGTGTCGAAGTTGAAGACGTAGTTGCCCGGGAACAGCGGTACGTTCGGCGTCGCCGGATCACCATCGTCGTCGAAGTTCGGACCCGAGGTGTTGGTCAGGACACTGGCGGTCAGGTTCATCGTCTGCTGGTCGACGTTGGACTTGATGTACTGCAGATCGCCGGTGATCTGCAGGCGGTCATTGACCTGCCACTTCCCGCCGATGGAGATGTCGGTGGTGTCTGTCTGACGGTTGGTGGCGAAGGTGACGCCATCCACGCCCGGATTGATGAAGGAGCCCGACGTGGCGATGCCGTCCTCGACCGTGAAGGTCGCACCCGGCGCCAGATCCAGCGGCACGCCGTTGCCGCCATAGGCGAAGAACGACAGACCATTGTCATGGAAGGTGTATTCGGTGCGCAGGGCCTGCAGATACAGCTCGACCCGGTCGTTGGGACGCCATTGCAGGGCGGCTGCCGCGCTGAACCGTTCCCGATCACCAAAGCCGACCTTGAAGCCGCCGCCGTTCGGCACCGCGATCTCCTGGCCGGCGAAGCCCGGCACGTCCGTGCGCACCAGATAAGGCTCGACGACGTCAAGATCCTGACGGAACGAGGTTTCGCCGTACGACATGTTCAACAGGGCGCCGAACTCGCCGGCCGAAGTATCCCAACGGTCGCTGGCGAGGAACGAGGCGTTGTAGCCGTCGTCATTGGCCAGATCGTAGTGGGTGTAGGCCGCGCTGGCCGACACGATGCGGCCGGGCGCGTCGAACGGCAGCCGGGTCTTCAGGTTGATGGTGCCGCCCAGGCCGCCTTCGATCATTTCGGCCGACGGGTTCTTGTAGACATCCACCCCGCCCAGCAGGTCGGAACCGACTTCTTCCCAGCTCAGGCCACGAGCGCCGCTGGCGCTGAAGATGTCGCGCCCGTTCAGCTCCGAGCGCACATTGGTCAGACCGCGGATGGCGATGCCCGAGCCTTCGCCATAGTTGCGGGTGATCTGGATCCCGGAAACACGTTGCAGCGCCTCGGCGACGTTCACGTCAGGCAGGCGGCCGATGTCCACGGCGGTGATGGAATCGACGAACTGCTCGGAGTTGCGTTTGATGTTCTGGGCCGACGCCAGGCTGGCGCGCAGACCTGTGACGACGACTTCGTCCACCTGGGCCGCGTCCTCATCGGCCGCAGTTGTCTGGGCCAGGGCGAGGGACGGTGCGGTCAGAGCCGCCATGGACAGAATGGATGCGCCGCACAGCAGCGCAACGCGACTCGCACGATTGGTCTGAGACATATGTCTCTTCCTCCCCTCTCGATGCCCCCTTGCGCGCTCTTAAGGCGCGCCTTGGAGGGCATCCTCCCAAGAAATATGACCAGCGTTCCGCTTGACCACGTTTCAAGGATGCAACAGGTTTTATAGAAAGAAAACTGTTTTCCGTTAGCGGTATCATTTTTTGCGACGACAATGGCGGGCAGAGCACCCTCCAAGGGTCGCGGGTCGGGAGGACCAGATGTCAGAAGACCAGAGAATCCGGCGCATCGTCATTGTCGGCGGCGGCACCGCCGGTTGGATGGCGGCGGCCGTCATCTCGAAGAGCCTCGCCCCCGACTACACGCAGATCGACCTGATCGAATCGCCGGAAATCGGCGCCGTCGGCGTGGGCGAAGCGACCATCCCTCCCCTGCTGACTCTCAACCGGCTGCTGGGGATCGACGAACACGACTTCGTCCGACGCACCCAGGCCACCTTCAAATTGGGCATCCAGTTCCGGAACTGGGGCAAGCTCGGCCATGAGTATGTGCACCCCTTCGGCTCGTATGGCGCCGACCTGGAGGGGCTACAGTTCCATCAGCACTGGCTGAGACTGCGCGACAAGGCCGAGGTCGGCAGCCTGGACGATTACTCCCTGCCGATCATGGCCATGAAGGCCGGCAAGTTCGTTCGGACGGCCGAGGACCCCCGCCATGTCCACTCGCGCATGGCCTATGCCTATCATTTCGACGCCGGCCTCTATGGCGCCTATCTCCGCGAACAGGCGATGGGGCGTGGCGTCAACCGGCTGGAGCGCAAGATCGTCGACGTCCAGCTGAACGCCCAAACCGGATTCGTCGAGGCCGTGGTGCTCGACGACGGCGTGCGGGTCGAGGGCGACCTGTTCATCGACTGCTCCGGCTTCCGCGGCCTGCTGATCGAACAGGCGTTGAAGACGGGCTACGAGGACTGGTCCCATTGGCTGCCCATGGATCGGGCGCTGGCCGTCCCGTGCGAAGCAGTCGGGGCGCCTACACTCTATACCCGCTCCACCGCCCACGACGCCGGCTGGCAGTGGCGCATCCAGTTGCAGCACCGCACCGGCAACGGCCATGTCTACGCCAGCGCCTTCACGACCGACGATGCAGCGCGCGACACCCTGATGGCCAATCTGGACGGCAAGCCCCTGGCCGACCCCCGGCCGCTGCGTTTCGTGACCGGGCGTCGCAAGAAGGCGTGGAACAGGAACGTCGTGTCGCTGGGACTGGCGTCCGGCTTCCTTGAGCCGCTGGAGTCGACCAGCATCCACCTGATCCAGAGCGGCGTGACCACCCTGATGTCCCTGTTCCCGGACCGACGCTTCGATCAGATCGACATCGACAAATACAATGCCCTGATGCAGGCCGAGTACGAGCACGCCCGCGACTTCATCATCCTGCACTACCACGCGGGCGAGCGGGACGATTCGGAGTTCTGGCGGCACGTCCGCGCCACCGACATCCCCGACAGCCTGAAGGAACGGATCGACCTGTTCCGCTCGCGCGGCCGTGTGATGGGCAAGCATGAGGACCTGTTCGCGTTCACCAGCTGGGTCGCCGTCATGGTGGGTCAGGGCATCACGCCGGATGGCCACGACCCGATGGCCGATCAGACGCCGGCGCCACAGATGGTCGAGCAGCTTGCCCGTATTCGGGCCGTGATCCGCAGCGGCGTCGACGCCATGCCGACCCACCAGCAATACATCGATCGCTACTGCCGCGCCGGGACGACGCCGGCGAAGGAACCTGCATGACCCATATCGTGACCCGACTACTTTGCGGCGTGGCCCTGACCACACTTGCCTCGGCAGCCCACGCAGACCCCGTCGAACTGACCTCACCCGATGGCCGGCTGGCGATCCGGGTGGAAACGGTGGACGGCAAACCGACCCTGTCTGTCCTGCGGGAAGGTCGGGCGGTGATCGCTCCGTCAGGCATCGGCCTGACATTGGAAAACCGGGTGACGGTCGGCGGCGATGAGACCTTTTCCGCCTCGGCTCCGCGGACGGGCATAGACGACTACGCCCTGCTGGGCCGCGAGTCGCACGTGCGATCCGCCTGGCGCGAGGTGACGCTGAGCTCGGCCGCCAGCGCCGACCGACCTGCCATGGATCTGGTGCTGCGCGCCTATGACGACGGCGTCGCCTTCCGCTATCGCGTGCCGGCCTCGGCCGATGCCCCGATGTCCGTGGTCGCGGAGAACACCCAGTTCGCCTTTCCCGCCGACTATAGCTGCTGGGGCGTGAATCTCGGCCGCTTCAACTCCAGCCACGAGGGGGAGTTCGATCCGATCGCCGCCTCGCGCATCCGCGAATACAACGCCTACGACGCCCCGCTGGTTTGTGAGACCTCTGCGGGCGGTCCCGCCTTCGCCATCGCCGAGGCGGACCTGAAGAACTATCCCGGCCTCTATCTGTCCGGTCGGGGCGACGGCGGTCCGGGCGTACAGACCAAACTGGCTCCGCGGCCGGATGCGCCGACCGTCATAGCGACGGCGCGGGTCGGTCAGGACCTGCTGACGCCGTGGCGCGTGGTGATGGTCGGGGACCACGCCGGCGACCTGATCGAGTCCACGCTGGTCACCGACCTCAGCGCATCCGCCACCTTTGATGCCGACTGGGTCAAGCCGGGCAAGTCGGCCTGGGACTGGTGGAATGGCGGCAAGATCACCTCCGTGCCCGACAGCGGCATGAACACCGCCACCTTCAAGGCCTTCATCGACTTCGCCGCCGTCAACGGGCTGGAGTATGTGACCATCGATGAAGGATGGTATCGCGGTGCGGGCGGCGGCGGCGTCGTGCGACCCGGTGTCGATGTCACTGCAACCGTCCAGGGGATCGATATTCCCGAACTGGTGGCCTATGGCCGCTCGAAAGGCGTCGGACTGTTCCTCTGGCTGAACTGGAAGGCGCTCGATGCCCAGTTCGATGCCGCCCTCGACCAGTATCAGGCTTGGGGCGTCGCCGGCATCAAGGTCGACTTCATGGACCGCGACGATCAGGTGATCGTCGACTGGTACCACCGTCTGCTCGGCCAGGCCGCCCAGCGCCGCCTGATGGTCAACCTGCACGGCGCCTTCCATCCTGCGGGCCTGACGCGGACCTATCCGAACTTCATCACCCAGGAAGGGGTGCTGGGCGCCGAGAACAACAAATGGTCCAGCCGGATCACCGCCGGCCATAACGTGACACTGGCCTATACGCGCATGCTGGTCGGGCCGATGGACTATACGCCCGGCGGCTTCCGCAACCAGACCCCGGAGACCTTCCAGCACCGGTTCCTGCTGCCGACGGTCATGACCACCCGGGCGCATGGGCTGGCGATGTTCGTCGTCTATGAGAGCCCGCTGCAGACCGTGGCCGACACGCCCGACGCCTATGCCGGCCAGCCGGAAACGACCTTCATCGGACAGGTCCCGACGACCTGGGACGAGACGCGCTACCTGTCGGGCGAGATCGGCCAGTCGATCGTGCTGGCGCGCCGCAAGGGACGCGACTGGTACGTGGGGGCCATGACCAATGCGGACGGGCGCAGCGTGTCGTTGCCGCTGGACTTCCTCGGGCGCGGTCGGTTCGAGGCCACCGTTTATGCCGACGGCGAGGCTGCCGACCGGACGACGATCACGACACAGGTGGTCGGGGCGGAGACGACCCTGGCTCTGGACCTGAAGCCCAGTGGCGGAGCGGCGATCCGCATCACGCCGCGATGACGGCGGGAAGGGGCGGCCGCACCGCCCCTTCCCTTCCGCCTAGTGATTGTCTCGCGGCAACCCGAGGGTATCGATGATGCGGTGGTATTTGACGGCGGGTTCGAGGACCGCGCCGGTTTCGAGCTGACCAACCATGGAGCGCTGGATCTCCTGCCACGGGGTCTGGGAGGCCGGGTAGCTGTAGCCGCCCGAGGCCTCGAAGGCGGCGCGGCGGTCGGCCAGCTCGGCGAGGGTGATCAGGATGTCGGCGCGGCCGGTGTTCAGGTCGATCCGGACGCGGTCGCCGGTCTTCAACAGGGCGATGTTTCCGCCCGCCGCCGCTTCCGGCGAGGCGTTGAGGATCGAGGGCGAGCCCGAGGTGCCCGACTGACGCCCGTCGCCGATACAGGCCAGGGCGCTGACGCCCTTTTTGATCAGGTAGCTGGGCGGACGCATGTTCACGACCTCGGCCGCGCCCGGATATCCGATGGGCCCGGCGCCGCGCATGAACAACAGGGTCTGTTCGGTGATGCCCAGGCTCTCGTCGTCGATGCGGTGGTGATAGTCCTCGGGCCCGTCGAACACGACCGCCGGCCCCTCGAAGGCGTTCAGGTCGTCAGGGTTGGACAGATAGCGCTGGCGGAACTCGGGACTGATCACGCTCAACTTCATGATCGCCGAGTTGAACAGATTGCCGGTGAAGACCACGAAGCCGGCGTCGGTCTTCATCGGCGCGTCGAACGTCTTGATGACGTCGGGCAGGACGATTTCGGCGTTACGGCAGTTGTCGCCGATCGACTTGCCGGTGACGGTCAGGGCGTTCTCGTGGATCAACCCCTGTTTCATCAGCTCGGCCATGACCGCGGGCACGCCCCCGGCATGGAAATAGTCCTCGCCCAGATAGTCTCCGGCGGGCTGCAGATTGACCAGAAGGGGCACGTTCAGCCCGTGGGTCTGCCAGTCCTGCAGCGGCACGTCGACATGGGCGTGACGCGCCAGGGCCGTCAGGTGGATCGGGGCGTTGGTCGAGCCGCCGATGGCCGAGTTGACGACGATGGCGTTGTGGAAGGCTTCCTTCGTCAGGATGTCCGATGGCTTCAGGTCCTCGCGCACCATCTCGACGATCCGCAGGCCGGTCTCATATGCGACCTGGGCCCGCTCGCGATACGGCGCCGGGATGGCGGCCGAACCCGGCAGGCTCATGCCCAGGGCCTCGGCCAGCGAGTTCATCGTCGTGGCCGTGCCCATGGTGTTGCAATAGCCGACCGAGGGCGCCGACGACGCCACCAGCTCGATGAAGCCGTCATAGTCGATCTCTCCGGCCGCCATCATCTGGCGCGCCTTCCAGATGATCGTGCCCGAGCCGGTCCGCTCGCCCTTGTGCCAGCCGTTCAGCATCGGCCCGACCGACAGGGCGATGGCCGGCATGTCGACCGTCGCCGCCGCCATCAGACAGGCCGGCGTGGTCTTGTCGCAGCCGATGGTCAGCACCACTCCGTCGAGCGGATAGCCGTAAAGGCTCTCCACCAGTCCCAGATAGGCCAGGTTGCGGTCCAGACCCGCCGTCGGCCGCTTGCCCGTCTCCTGAATCGGATGGACGGGGAACTCCATGGCGATCCCGCCCGCCTCGCGGATCCCCTCGCGGACACGTTCTGCGAGGACCAGATGATGCCGGTTGCATGGGCTCAGGTCTGAGCCGGTCTGGGCGATGCCGATGATCGGCTTGTCCGACTGCAGTTCCTTGCGCGTCAGTCCGTAGTTCAGATAGCGCTCCAGATAGAGCGCCGTCATGTCCGGGTTCTCGGGATTGTCGAACCACGCACGGCTGCGGAGGGTCTTGGTCTTTTCGGTCATGTCAGGTCCAGCCGCCGTCGACGACATAGTGTTGGTTGGTGATCGCCCCGGCCTCGTCCGAGCACATGAAGACGACGACGCGAGCGATGTCGTCAGGCACGAGCCGGCGTTTGAGGCACTGGTTTTCGTTGATGTAGGCGTCGGTCTCGGGCGTGACCCACAGGGCCAGCTGGCGCTCGGTCATGATCCAGCCGGGGGCCACCGCGTTCACCCGCACGCCGAACGGTCCAAAGTCACGCGCCAGCGACCGGGTCAGGCCCAGCACCGCCGACTTCGACGCCGTATAGGCCGCCATCCCGCCCTGGCCGATGATCCAGGACGTCGAGCCGAGGTTGACGATGGCGCCCTTGCCGGCCGCCTGCATGTCGGGAAGCACGGCCTGGGCGGCGAAGAACTGATGCTTGAGGTTCACGGCCATCCGGCCGTCCCAGTAGTCCTCGGTAACCTCCAGCGTCGCATGCCGCTCGTCGTGGGCTGCGTTGTTGACCAGGAAGTCGATCGGACCGAACGCCTGGCGGACCGTCTCGATGGCCGCTTTCAGCGCCGGGATGTCGGTCAGGTCGCAGGCGACGAAAAGCGTCCCCTCCCCCAACTCGGCGTGCAGTTTCGCGCCGCGATCTGTGTCGATATCGAGGAAGCCGACAAGGGATCCCTGAGCGTGGAAAGAGCGAACGATTCCTTCGCCAATGCCGCCGGCCCCGCCGGTCACGATGACGACCTTGTCCTTCAGGTCTGAATAGATGGCGGCCATATCTGTACGCGCGCTCCCGGACGCCCCGCCGTTGACCCGGCGACTACTCTTCTTTCACGAATGAAAGTCGTTACCGTCAACAAAAATGTCGAGGCGCGCGGCTTGTGTCAACGGCGGACCGCGTCAGGCCTGCGAAACGGCGCCCATCTGTTCGGAAATCAGGGCAGTGGCGCGCAACAGCAGGCGGGCCGCCTCATCCTTCGTGCAGTTGACCGGGGTCTGTTCGATGAAGGGTGTGATCAGGGTGGCGATGACCCCGTCCGAGCCCATGATCGGCGCGACCAGATCGGTGACGCCCTTCACGAAGTCGCTGGCCCGTTCGACATGGCCGCCCTGCATCGCCTTCGCCGCACGTTGAGCGAATTCAGCGACCGTCTCTGCGCCGAACAGGCTGACGAGATTGTCGTGCAGATGCTTGCGCGCCCGCTCGTTGGCCTTGGCGTAGAAGACGAGCCCCGAGGTCGCGTGCAGGATGCTGCGGCGATAGCCGATGCGGACCGAATAGCCGAGGTCGCCCGGGCTTTCGATTCGCGCGATGACCACGATCTGGTCGCCCGACGGCACTACTAGGTGACAGGACTGCATGGTGCCCGAGGCCAGATCCCGCATGGCCGGCATGGCCACGTCCACCAGCGACTTGATCGGCGCCTGGGTCATGCCGAGGGTGAACAGGCGGTTGGTCAGACGATAGCCGTCCGACGACTGTTCGATGTAGCCCCGGAATTCCAGCACCTGGATCATGCGGAACAGTTCGCTGACCGACCGGCCGAGGGTCACCGACATCTGCGACGGCGTCATCGCCTCGCCCTGTGAGGACAACAGCTCCAAAACGTCGAGACCCTTCTCGAGCGCAGGCGCCCGGTATTTGCGATCGTCGGCCTGGTCCTGATCAGTCATGGAAAGTCCGTCACTGGAAAACGCCCGGTGGTAAGCGACCTGTCGTCGAAGGTCGAGCGGTCAAGCTAGACATTATCGCGGGTAAAATCTCTAGGCATATATAAAATATCCGTTGCGAGCGTTCCATGCCTCCCGTACGCTTTTGCGACGAGCCCGGAACAGGGCCGGAGCCGGGGGAGGCTGTATCATGACGCTCGCAGGCATCGATCTCGCGATTCTGGCGATCTACGCCGTCTTCATCTTCGGCCTCGCCCAGTGGGTATCGCGCGGCAAGGCTGGCGAGCAGAAGACCTCCACCGACTATTTCATGGCGTCGCGTAGCCTGCCCTGGTGGGCCATCGGCGCGTCCCTGATCGCCGCCAACATCTCCGCCGAACAGATCATCGGCATGAGCGGTTCGGGCTATGTGATCGGCCTGGGCATCGCCTCCTACGAATGGATGGCGGCCCTGACGCTGCTGATCGTCGGCAAGTTCTTCCTGCCGATCTTCCTGCGCAACGAGATCGTGACCATGCCGCAGTTCCTGCAGCAGCGGTACGGACCCACGATCCGCAACGTCATGGCCGTCTTCTGGCTGCTGCTCTACGTCTTCGTCAACGTGACTTCGATCCTGTGGCTGGGCGCCATCGCCGTCCACACCGTGACCGGCTTCAACCAGGACTACGCCATCATCGCCATCGGCGTCTTCGCCCTGGCCTATCAGCTGTGGGGCGGTCTGAAGGCCGTGGCCCTGACCGACATCGTGCAGGTGGCCCTGCTGGTCTGCGGCGGCCTGATCATCGGCTTCATCGCCCTGTCGACAATCGGCG
>Ga0247812_10001377_pt1 | contig 13811 bp, 14 predicted proteins | sample UWRJL149409B1_FD_178011 | JGI IMG/M metagenome (GOLD analysis project Ga0247812, IMG submission 178011) | Plant litter microbial communities from Arlington Agricultural Research Station in Wisconsin, United States - UWRJ-L149-409B-1 | ecosystem: Environmental > Terrestrial > Plant litter >...
GAACGCGAGGTCGGGCCGCACCTTCACGAAGCTGCCGCCCTCGGCGAGACCGGAGCCGGTGACCATGCCGAGGATGGGCATGCCCGCGGCCGCGACCGTCGCGGCGATGGACTGCTCCTCGCCGCGGCGCATGCGCGGGGCGAGGCGTCCGATGACGGCTCCGCCAGGAACCGTGACGAGCGGATCACGGGTATAGACGGCCTTCGTGAAATCGGGGGCGAGGTCGGGCGCGAACACGATCTCGACGCCCTCCTTCTCGAGAGCCGCGACGAAACCGTCGTACTGGGCGTGCACGAGGTCGAGGTCGGGCAGCTCGTCGCCGGTCCAGTACCAGCGGCGGTCCGGGTCGACGAAGGCGTCCATGCCCGCGTCGTAGGCGTCGGCGCGCACCGCGGAGAGACCCGCGCTCGGGCGCCGCATCAGCACGGAGCGCAGCCTGCTCACCTCATCGGCCGCACCCCAGCGGCGACCCCAGGTCCCCTCGAGCTCGCCGAGCTCGTGGAACGCGGGCAGGGCCTCGGGGCCCATCAGGCCGTGGAAGCGGCCGTCCGCGATCTCTTTGGTGGAATCGGTAGTGCTCACAGTTCTGGGTTTCCTGTCGGATCGATGGGGGTGGTGGGAGCGGTACCGGTGAGCCGGGTGACGATCGAGGAGCGCGGATCCCAGTGCAGGGTCACGTGCTGGTCGACTGCCACGTCGCTCGGCCGCGCGACGTCCTCGCGCGAGATGAGCTCGACGCCGGACGCGGTCTCGACGATGATCTTGCGCGAGTCGCCGGCGTAGACGATTCCCCGCACGCGGCCGTCGACGCGGGAGTGCGCCTCGGGTGCGCGGCCGGGCTCGACGATCTTGACCAGCGAGGGGCGCACCATGACGGCGATGGCCTCCGATCCGACCGCGGTGCCGTCGACGAGCGACGGCGGCGAGAACACGATGCCGTCGGCGACGTCCAGCGTGCCGTCGCCTCGAACCGCTCCGCGGAACAGGTTCGACTCCCCGACGAACGAGGCCGCCGTGTCGTCTGCCGGCCGGTGGTAGAGGTCGTTCGGGCTCGCGAACTGCACGAGCCGGCCGTGGTCGAGGAGCGCGATGCGGTCGCTCATGGTGAGCGCCTCCTCCTGGTCGTGGGTGACGTTGACCACGGTGAGGCCGAGCTCGCGGCTCAGGCGGCCGATCTCGAGCTGCAGGGCGTCGCGCAGATTGCGGTCGAGCGCGCCGAGCGGCTCGTCCATCAGGAGCAGCCGCGGACGGCTGACGATGGCCCGCGCGAGGGCGACCCGCTGCTGCTGGCCTCCGGAGAGCTGGGTGATCCGGCGCTTGGCAAAGCCGGGCAGCCGCACCGCCTCGAGGGCCTCGGCGACGCGGAGGCGGCGTTCCGCGGCGGGCACGCGGCGCATCCGCAGCGGGTAGGCCACGTTCTGCTCCACGCTGAGGTGCGGAAACAGCGCGTAGTTCTGGAACACCATGCCGATGTCGCGGCGGTGCACCGGCACGGAGCGCAGCTCCTGCCCGTCGACGAGCAGGGACCCCTCGTCGGCGTCGGCGAAGCCGGCGATGATCCTCAGTAGCGTGGTCTTGCCCGAGCCGGAGGCGCCGAGCAGCGTGACGAACTCGCCCGCCTCGATCTCGAGACTGACGTCGTCGACGGCTGCTGCGTCTCCGTAGCGCTTCGTGATGTTGCGGATGCTGAGAGCGGCGCCGGGGGCGCGCGTGTCGGCTTTGGGACTCATCGTGAGCTCCTTTGGAGGATTCGGGCGCGGATCGGACCGACGGCGAAGACGATCAGGGCGATGACGAAGGTGACGACGGTGACGATGAGTGCGACCGCGGAAACGGAGGGCTCGACGCCGGAACGGATCTGTCCGTACATGAGCACGGGCAGGGTCTGGAAGCGGGCGTCGCTGAGGAACGTCGCGACGACGACCTCGTCCCACGAGGAGATGAACGCGAGGAGCCCGCCGACGACGGCCGCCGGGGCGATCATCGGCAGCGTGATCGTCACGAGCGTGGCGAACTGGCCGGCGCCGTGCACACGGGCCGCCTCCTCGACGCGGGGGTCGAGCGTGCGCAGCAGGGCGAGCACGTTGACGAACACGTAGGGCAGCCCGAGCACACCGTGCGCCAGGGCGAGCCCCAGCACGTTGCCGGTGAGCCCGAAGCGCGCGTAGACGAGGTAAAAGCCGATGGCCCCGACTACGAGGGGGAGGATCATCGGGAGCACCGACACCGCGGTGAAGACCGTGGAGATCGCACCCTTGGCACGGGCCGCGCCGAGGGCGAGCGCGCCGCCCGCCACCATCGCGAAGACGGCGGAGAGGGCTCCGACGGCGAAGGAGTTGCCGAAGGCGCGCATCCAGCGACGGTCGCCCAGCACGTCCTCGATCCAGCGGAACGAGAAGCCGGTGGGCGGGAAGCTCACCGAGGTCCCGCTCGTGAAGGCTGTGGCGCAGATGACGATCGTCGGCACGATGAGCAGCACGGCGATCACGACGCCGAGGATGCGGACTGTCCAGCCGGCGTTCATGCCGAGTTCCTCTCGGTGGCGATGCCCAGCACGCGGCCGAGCCCGAGGAAGCGCGCGGCGACCCCGAGGATGACGATCACGGCGAGCAGCAGCAGCACGGCCATGGCCGACCCGACTCCGGTGTTGAGCAGGGTGTTGGTCTGTTCGACGATCGACTGCCCGATCACCTGGTTGCCCGCTCCACCGAGGAGCTGCGGGGTGATGTAGAAGCCGAGCGTCAGTACGAAGACGAGCAGGCTGCCCGCGGCGAGGCCCGGGATCGAGAGCGGGAAGGTGACGGTCCAGAAGGCACGGGCGCGGGTGGCGCCGAGGCCGTGGGCGGCGATGGCGAGATCCGGCGAGATGCTGCGCAGTTGCGCGTAGATCGCCAGGATCGCGAACGGCACGAGGATGTGGGTCATGCCGATGAGGGTGGCGGTTGGGGTGCGGATGAGCTGCAGCGGCTCATCGATGATCCCGCTCGCCTGGAGCAGCTTGTTGATGAGCCCGGTGTCGTTGAGCAGCACCTGCCAGGCGTAGCTCCGCACGAGCAGGCTGGTCCAGAACGACAGCATGAGCGCCGTCATCAGGATGCGCGAGAGCATCTTGCCGGAGCGCGCCATGGCGTAGGCGAAGGGGTACCCGATCACCGCCGAGGTGATGGTGACCGTCACGGCGAGAGTCGCCGTGTTGCCCAGTGAGCGGATGAAGGAGGCTGATTCGAGCGCGTCCGCGAAGTTGTCGAATCCCGCGTCGAAACTGCGCTGCACCACGACGGCGAGCGGGAGGATCAGCGCCAGGACGACGAAGAGCAGGCCGAGGAGGCCGACGCTGATCCACCAGCGTCGGCCACCTCCGTGATGGGTCAGGATGCCACCCATGCGGACACGGTCTCGAGCACGTCGGCGCGGTTGGTGTTCCACCACTCCCAGTCGGGAACGATCGGCGCGTCGTCGCCCTCGCCGGCGTTGGCCGTCGGGGTCTCGGCGGCGGCCTCGGCGCTCACGTCGGCGCTGGGGTTGCCGGGGCCGTAGGTGAGGTAGTCCACGAGCTGGCCGGCGTGGGCCGTCGAGGTGATGTAGGCGATCAGCGCCATGGCGTTGTCGACGTTCTCGCTGCCCTTGGGGATGGCGACGTAGTCGGCGGACTGGATCTGCTGGTCCCAGGACTGCGCGATCGGCTGTCCCTCGGACGCGGCGAGCGTGACGCGGGCGTTGTAGCAGGCGCCGAGCGAGGCCTCGCCCGAGCTCACCAGGTCGATGCACTCGGCACCGCTGCTGATGAAGATCAGGTCGTCCTTGATCGGGTCGAGCGCCTCGAGTGCGCGGTCGACGTCGAGCGGGTAGAGGTCGTCGCGGCTCACGCCGTCGGCGATCAGCACCGCTTCCATGAGGCCGAAGAAGCCCTCGCCGGCGTTGATGGCACGCTTGCCCGGGAACGCGTCGGCGTCGAGGAAGTCGGCCCAGTTCTCCGGTCCGTCGCCCTCGGCGAAGGCGTCGGTGTTGTACGTGACGTTGGTCGAGTAGATGAACATCGGAACGCCCTTGGCGGTGGCCTTCCACTCGCCGTCGAAGGCGGCGCAGTCGACGATGTCGCAGTCGATGTCGACGAGGTTGTCGTTCGCCTCGGTGAGGTCGAAGTCGAGCCCGACCTCTGCGACGTCCCAGGTGACGTTCCCGCTCTCGATCATCTGGAGGAGCTTCGAGTTGTCCATGGACGGGTCGAGGATCGCGTCGACGCCGCTCTCCTCGGCGAACGGGTCGAGCCACGCGTTGGTGATGGCGTCGCCGCCGGCGCCGCCGTAGCCGGCGAAGGTGACCTCGCCGCTCAGGGCGGAGTCGGAGGACCCGGAGTCGGACGAGGAGTCTGAGGAGCAGGCCGTCAGCGCGAGAAGCGCGACGACGGTCGCAGCGGAGGCGGCAACCGCGGAGCGGTGTCGGAGCATTGTGAACCTTTCGCAGGTGAGAATTCAGAAAGTGAAAGCGGTACAGGAACCTCGCCCCGGGGGACGCACGTTTATTATGTTCATGGCGTCGAAGCCCTCGGAATTGGACGAATCTCCCGTCTCGAGGCTCTCCGTTGGAGAGTTCTCCAACGCGAGACGCTTTCGGAACGGCTTTGTTTCGGGGCCGTTACGTCGGGCAGCGCGGGATGTTTCCCGAGACGCACCGAGACGTGACGACAAATCAGGCATGAAGCGAGGAACGATCTGAGAGTCCATGAACTGCTCGCCGAGCCGAGCCTGTCGTTGACCGTCGCGGTCAGCGGCGACGTCGACGCGCAGATCGAGTGGGTGCACGCGATCGACCGGTTCCCCGCGTCCGAGTTCATGTCCGGCGGCGAGATCGCCCTCACCTCCGGGCAGTGGTGGCCGGCCGCGACCGCCGAGGAGTACGTGGTCGACCTGGTGGACGCGGGGGTGATCGCGCTCGGCTTCGGCCTCACGAGCACCTTCACCGAGCTGCCCGCCCAGCTGCTCGCCGCCTGTGAGAAGCATGGACTGACGTTCTTCCTGGTGCCGATCGAGGTGGCGTTCATCCGGGTGATCAAGTCGTTCGTGCGGGCCGAGCGCCGCACGTGGGAGCGCCCGCTGCGCCGGCACCTCGACTACTACCGCACCTTCGTCGCCGCACTCCGCGAGGACAGGAGCATCGGCTCGATGCTCGAGTCGCTCTCGACGGGCCTGGGCACGGTGATCGGCCTGGTCGCCGACCGGGAGGTGTACGGCGTCGAGACCACCGAGGGCCTCCACCCGATCCCCCTCGCGAGCGAGGGGGTGATCGACGCCGACCTGTTCAGCCAGCTCGACCCCGCGACGTTCACCCTCGAGCAGCAGGCGGTGCTGTCGGTCGGCGTCCCCTTCATCGCGCTCGAGGTGGAACGCATCCGCTCGGTGAAACGCACGGTCGACGGCTACACCCGCGAGCTCTTCACGTGGCTGCGGAGCAACGACCACGACGCCGTCTCGATCCTCGCGCGCCTCGACTCGCTGGGCATCGGCAGCACGGAGGAGCTCGCCATCGCCGCCGTGTGGCACCCGGATCCCGACGCGGTGCTCCTCGCGGTGCGCCGCGAGGCAGGACTGTCCGCGGCCGCCGCGCGGCTCGACGACGTGGTGCTCGTCTGCATCGCCGGCCGCGACGTGATGGACCGGCTGGTCGCCGGGCTGCCGCGCGGCGCGGCCACCGGCCGAGGCAGCGCGGGCACGGCCGAGAGGCTGCGGCTCTCGCTGATCCAGGCCGAGCACGCCCTCTCGCTGGCGCGACGCGCCGGCCCGGGAGCCGTCATCGGCGCAGACGAGCTGAACAGCCCGTCGACGGTCATCTACTCCGAGGCGTCCGAACTCATCCGCGAGACGGGGATGGCGCTGCTACGCCCCCTGCGCGAGTACGACGAGGCGCGTGGCGGCCAACTGCTGCACACGCTCGAGGTGTTCCTCAGCGCGGGCGGGCGACTCAGCGTCGCCGCGAACGAGCTCTACGTGCACCCGAACTCGCTGCGCCACCGCGTGCAGCTGATCGAGGAGATCACCGGGCGCGATCTCGACTCGACCCGCGACCGCGCCGACTTCCATATCGCGATCGCGCTGGCCGCCCACGGCGGAACCGAGCGCTAGACGGTCGCTGCGAAGGCCACGCTGTCGGCCAGCAGGGCGTCGTCGTCGGCGCTGAGGATGAACTCGAGCGTGTACGACTTCACCGCGGGCATCGCGCGCAGCTGCTCGACCAGCTCGCCGGCAGCGGTCGACGAGGCGACGAGGGGGCCGCGCTCCCGCGCGGCCAGGTGCACGAGAGTGATCTCGTCGGCATGCTGGCGCAACGACGCGAGGGGGTCGATCTCCTCGGCGACGAGGTGGTACCAGTCGGCCAGCAGCCCGGCGCGCGCGTCGCCGATCATCGAGCGCAGCAGTGCCGAGTGGTCGAGCGTGTTCATGAGGAAGCTCTCCTCGCGGCGCAGTCCCTCCAGAGCCAGCGTCACGTCGGCGGGTGCGTCCTGGAGCACCTCCGCGATCGCGGATGCGGCACGCTCGAAACCGCGGATGCGCGGCTCGTCCAGCCAGGGCTCCTTGCGGCACGCGGGAATCACGACGAGCTGGAACGCCCCCAGCTCGTGGGCCTGCTCGAGCGATGCCCGCAGGTAGTCCTGCGCCGCCGCGCGGGAGGCGGCGTCCGGCGATCCGAGCTCGTTCTCGCTGTTCCACGACCAGCAGAGCGAGGGCACGACGAGCTCGGCTTCCGCCAGCTGGTCGCGCAGCACGTCGAGGTCTGTGCCCGGGATCGCGTCGAGCTCGATGGCGCCGAAACCGGCGGCCTTCGCGCGACGCATCGCCGTCGGACGATCGCCCAGAACCCATTCGCTTGCACTGATCAGCATGGTTGTCTCCCGTGGTCGGCCGCGACGCGGCGAATACTTTACGAGCGTTCACATTACGTGTAGCCTCGAGCACGAGTCAAGGCGATGGTCCGCGGGGACCGTCCGACTCCCCCGGATCGCGGGCCTACACGAGGAGAAGCAATGCACAACGCCGACGCGTTCGACGTACTCATTGTCGGAAGCGGGATGATGGGCGCCGCTGTCGCGCGCTGCCTGCGCGACGAGCGTCCCGACATCCGCATAGCAATGATCGCCGGCGGGCCGACGGTCGGGCCCGTCGCCGGCCAGCATCTGCACGACGTGGCCGACCCGGAGGTCTGGGCGCGCTACAACCGCAAGGTGTCCACCGGCGTGCAGGCCTTCTACACCGGCGTTGCCCCCTCGGCGGGAGTCGGCGGCTCCATGAGCGGCGTCGAGCCGGGCATGTACCACCTCGACTCGCTCGGCGAGGACGCGGCCGAGATGCCCAGCGCATCGGTCGCCTGGAACGCCGGCGGCATGGGCATCCACTGGACCGCGGCCACCCCGACGCCCTGGGGCTCCGAGCTCGACGCCGCCGTGCCCGACGACGAATGGGAACGCGACCTCGCGCGCGCGTCGGAGCTGCTGCGGGTGAACCGCGAGCCGTATCCGCTCACCCAAGCGGGTCTCGCCGTCGCCCGCTCACTCGGCGAGCGCTTCGACCCCGTTCAGGCCGCGGGCCGCGAGGTGCAGAACATGCCGATGGCGGTCAACGACACCGGCAGCGGCCACAAGGAGCGCACCAGCCCGTCGGTGATCTTCCCGCCGATCGGCGCACCGGAGAGCGACCCCGCCTTCACCTTCATCGCCAACAGCCTGAGCACGGCGATCCTGCACGAGAACGGCCGCGCCTCGGGCGCCGTCTGCCGCGACCTGGCGACCGACGAGAGCTTCGAGGTGCGCGCGGCCCAGGTCGTCGTCTGCGCCGATGCGATCCGCACCCCTCAGCTGCTCTTCGCCTCCGGAATCCGCCCCGAGGCGCTCGGCCGCTACCTGAACGAGCACATCTTCCTCACCGGACAGGTGACCGCCGACCCCGAACGGATGGGCTTCGACCTCGCCCGGCTCTCGCCGCCCACCGAGCAGGAGTGGGTGTCGGACTGCCTGTGGGTCCCCCACAGCGACGAGACGCAGCCGTACCAGGTGCACATCATGACGAAGGTTGTCATCGACGAGCAGTCGGCCCCGACCGGCTACGCGGTCGGCATCGAGTACTACGTGCCCACCGAGATCCAGCGCGACAACCGTCTCGAGTTCTCCGACGACGAGACCGACGCCACCGGCATGCCGCGCATTACCACCCACTTCAGCTACACGGACGCCGACCGGGCGAGCCTCGAGCGCGCCCGCGCCGACCAGGCCGAGGCGGCAGGGCGGATGGGCGATTTCGACCCCGCGACGGAGTCGGCGGCCCTCGCGGCCGGAGGATCACTGCACTACACCGGCACCGTGCGGATGGGCGCCGTCGACGACGGCACGAGCGTCTGCGACCTCGACGGCCGGGTGTGGGGCTATGACAACCTCTTCGTCGCGGGCAACGGCGTCATCGCGACCGCGCTCGTCTGCAACTCGACGCTCATCGGCATGACGACCGCCGTGCGTGCCGCGGCCGCTGTCACCGAGGCGTTCGACCGCGCATGAGCGGCGCCCGCGGTCCCTATCGCACCGGCATCGAGACGCGTCGGCTGCTCGTGGAGAACGCCGTCCTCGTCTTCGGCGAGCACGGATTCCGCGGCGGCTCGCTGCGCATGATCGCCGACTCGGTCGGCGCTCCCGCCTCGCAGATCGTCAACCACTTCGGCAGCAAGCACGGCCTGCTCACCGCCGTGCTCGACCACTGGGACGCGCAGCAGGTCAGCGAGGGCGACCAGCGGGGACTCGCCTACGTCGACACGCTGCGCGCCCGGATGGCGTACAGCCGCGACAACCCCACCTGGGTGGAGTTCTTCCTCACGCTCGGCTCCGAGGCGACCGGTGCCGAGCATCCGGCGCACGAGTACTTCGTCGACCGCTACGCGCACATCGCCGACCGGCTCCAGGAGGAGATCCTCCGCGCCGCGTCGGACCTCGAGATCGCCCCGCTCACCGCCGCCGAGGCACGCATCGAGGCCCAGCAGCTCAGCGCCATGATGGACGGCCTCCAGCTGCAGTGGCTGCTGGACCGCGGACTCGACCTGGTCGGCAGTTTCGACCGCTATCTCGACGCGGCCATCGCCCGCTGGAAGCAGCCCGCTCCGCCCGCCGCACCCCTCGACACCAGCAACTAGAAGGAGACACCTTGTCCATTCAGATCGGAATCCAGCTCTACTCGGTGCGCAACTCGCTCGCCGCCGACCCGGAGGGCACGCTCAACGCCCTCGCCGACCTCGGCCTCACCCGCCTCGAGGGCGCCAACCACCGCGCGAAGACCGAGGACGGCATCGGATTCGGCATCTCGGCCGACTTCCTCGCCCAGATCATGCGCGACCGCGGCATCACCATCGTGGGATGCCAGATCAACCCGCTCGACCTCGACCGCCTCCCCGCGATCCTCGAGTTCCAGCAGAAGATCGGCAACATGCGCATCGGCTGCGACATCGAGTTCTTCCCCTACGGCGACGTGGAGTACGTGAAGCGCCGGGCCGAGCTGTTCAACGAGGTCGGCCGCGTCGCGGCGGAACGCGACATGGAGTTCTTCTACCACAACCATTTCCAGGAGTTCCAGCGCTTCGGCGACCAGACCGTCTACGAGCTGCTCATGGAGTACACAGACCCGAGCCTCGTCAAGTTCGAGCTCGACACCTACTGGGCGTACCGCGGCGGAGCCGACCCCCTCGAGCTGTTCCGTACCTACCCGGAGCGCTTCATCCTGAGCCACCAGAAGGACTTCCCCGCCGACGCCGCCCGACCGCTGAACATGTACGACGGGACGGTCGCCGAAGACGCCACGATCACGATGCCGCTGTTCAGCGAGCTCGAGGTGCCGAGCGAATTCGCGGAGGTCGGCACCGGCATCCTCCCGATCCAGGACATCATCGACGCCGTCGACACGCTGCCGAACTTCCAGTACATGCTCCTGGAGCAGGACTACGCCGCCGGCTCGGAACTCGACTCGGTGCGCACGAGCGTCGAGTCGTTCGCCAAGTACAACAACGTCGCCTGGTGAGTCGCGGCCGCGCTCAGCCGCAGTACTCGTAGGGGATCAGGTCCGAGCCGCTGATAGCGATGCTCTCGACGAGTCTCGAGGGGTCGACGGTGAAGTTGATGTAACCGCCGGCACCGTCGGTCACCGAGTACTTCAGGGTGTCGGGGCTGGGCCCCGGCTCGGAGGCGACCTCGGGGTAGGCCGCGATCAGCTCCCCCTCCGTGGCACCGATTCCGATGCCCGCCTCGGTGGTCGGTGAACCGGTCACGAAGGGGGCGGGCTTGCCGTTCCCGCTGACGACCAGCTCGTCGGAGGTGTCCAGATCGGCGCCGGGCACCGCGAAGATATCGGGCACGTCCTCCGCGAGAGCGTCGAACACCACGAGCGAGCAGGCCTCGGTGTTGCTGCCGTCGACGAACGCGGTCATGCCCGGGCTCTCCGCCGAGATGGATCCGCCTCGGGTGAGCGGTCCGACGCCGGCGAAGTCGATGGTCCATGACGACGGATCGGCCGGATCGAGTGGTTCCGCGGTCGGAGTAGCGGTCGGCGTCGGGGCTTCCGACTGCGGTGCCGTCGGCGCCGTCGTGGACGCTCCCGACGACTGGGTCGCGCTGCACGCTGTGCACGCGACCAGTACTGCGATGATGCCGAGAGTCGGGGTGAGGATCGAACGGTTCTGCATTGTGCGCCGTCCCTTCAGAACGATTCGTGATCGGTTATCGAAACAACCCTACGAACAATCCTGTGGATTGGTCGAGTTCGGCGACCCAACCGGTCAGAAGACGGGGCCGGGCAGGAACGGGATCGTCTCCCAGAACCGGAAGTCGAACTTGCGGATCAGGACCAGCACCAGCACCACGCCCACGGCCGCCATGCCGAAGCCGATCGCCCCGGCCGCGAGCGGGGATCCGGCGTCGGGCTCCCCACGAACGATCACCACCACCGACATGACGAGCACGAAGGAGCCGACCACGATGAGCAGCCACGCGAGCGACTGGTAGATGTACGTCAGGGCGACGATCACGAGGAAGAAGACGAAGTTCGCCGCGGTCGCGCCCGCGCCCGGCTTCTTCCGCCTGGTTCGTGTGCGCTTCCTGGGCGCAGAGCTCTGTGATGTCACGTTCGATCCGCCGCCCCGAGTATGTGGATGAGTCCCCTGCATCCTATGGCCGGCGGATCAACGGGTACCGCCGTAGGCCGCCGGCACCAGGTCGGCTCGGGGCTCGCCGCTCCTGACGAGCTCGAGGATCGCATCGGCGACCTGCTCGGGCGAGTCGAAGACCGCTCCGGCCGTCATCGCCTCGGCATCGGCGCGGCCCGCCTTGATCGAGCTGAGGAACTCGGTGCTGGTCGCGAACGGGACCATGGTCGACACGGTGATTCCCGTGCCCTCGAGTTCGTTGCGGGCGATGGCGGAGAGGCGCTCCAGCGCGATCTTCGACGCGACGTACCCGCCGGTGCCGGGAACGTCGGCGAAGGTGGTGCCGGAGCTGATGTTGACGATGCAGCCTGCCGCCTGCCTCCGCATCGTCGGAAGCACCGCCTGCATCATCGCGAGGGGCGCGACGAGGTTCAGCTCGAGCACGGCGCGGAAGTCGTCCAGACCGATCTGCTCCGTCATCGCCTGCAGCCCCTGACCGGCGTTGTTCACGAGCACGTCGATGCGCCCGTACTCGTCGAGAGCGGCCCGCACCAGCGAGTCGACCTGGGCCGCGTCGGTGACATCGCAGCGCACGGCGATCGCGCTGTCGAGTTCGCCCGCGAGCTCCGCGATGCGGTCCTCCCGACGAGCCGCCAGCACCAGACGGGCACCCGCCCGGGATGCGGCGCGCGCGGTGGCGGCCCCGATGCCGGACGATGCCCCCGTGATCACGATCACTGAGTCCTTGATGTCCATTGATTCTCCCTGTCGTCGACGACGGGCTTCAGCCCGAGGTAATTACGATACTAGTGAGTAGCGTAACTCCGCTCGACCTCGCGTATCCTGTGTCCGGTGAAGACCCACGACCCTGCCGCCACGACGGGCCCACGAGCCGGCCGCCCCTTCGACCACTCGGGCGACGAGCTGATCCTTACGATCACGCTCGATCTGCTCGCCGAGCGTGACTACGAGCGCCTCACCCTCGACGAGGTGGCAGTCCGCTCCGGCAGGGCGAAGACCACCCTCTACCGCCGGTGGGCCACGAAGGAGCACCTCGTACTCGCCGCCGTGCGCGCCGCCGGACGACCGCCCGAGCTCGATCGCCTGCCGGACCTCGGCTCCGTGCGTGCAGACCTGCTCGCAGTGGTCGACTCCGCGTGGTTGGGCGGCCCGAATCGTCGCTCGTCGATCTTCGCCGGCCTCGCCTCGGCCACGCGCAGCTCGGAGCGGCTGGCCGACGCCATCCGCTCCGAGGTCACACAGCCCTACGTCGAGATCTACCGCCGCCTCCTGCACCGGGCCGTCGACAGAGGCGAGATCGCCGCACGATACGCCGAGTCAGTGCCGGTGCTCGCCGACGTCGTTCCGGCGATGAGCACACACCGCCTGAACTCCGGCGGCGAGCCTGTGACGCGAGATTTCTACGTCTCGGTCGTCGACGATGTCGTGCTCGCCGCCGTGGGGCTGGACCAGGCCGTCTAGAAGCGGATGAGCGACTTCAGCGCCGTCCTGTCATCCATGGCCGCGTAGCCGACTGCCACCTCGTCGAGGCCGATCGTCTGGTCGAAGACGAGGCCGGGGTTCACCTGTCCCGAGAGCACGTCGGGCAGGAGCTCGTCGATGTACGCGCGCACGGGCGCGGGACCGCCGGTGAGGGTGACGTTCTTGCCGAACAGGCTCCCGAAGCCGACGGGGGCCTCCTCATACTGCGGCACTCCGACGCGGCTGATGACGCCGCCGGGACGGACCACGCCGAGGGCCTGGTCGTACGCGGCACGGTAGCCGACGGCCTCGAGCACCGTGTGGGTGCCGTACCCGCCGGTGAGTTCGAGCACCTTGGCGATGCCCTCCTCTCCGCGCTCGGCGACGACGTCGGTGGCTCCGAAACGGATGCCGAGATCGGTGCGTGCCGTGTGGCGTCCCATCAGGATGATGCGCTCGGCGCCGAGGCGCTTGGCGGAGAGCACCGCCATGAGGCCGACGGCGCCGTCACCGATCACGGTGACGGTGGTGCGGGCGGTCACTCGGGCCTGCTTCGCGGCGTGGTAGCCGGTGCCGTAGACGTCGGCGAGGGTGAGCAGCGACGGGAGCAGCTCGGAGTCCTCGGCGACGGGGAGCACGACGAGAGTGCCGTCGGCCTGCGGCACGCGGATGGCCTCGGCTTGTCCGCCTCCGACGCCGCCCGCGGCGAAGAAGCCGCCGTGCAGGCAAGAAGTCTGCAGTCCGTCGAGGCAGAACTCGCAGGTGCCGTCGGCCCAGGCGAACGCGGCGACGACGAGGTCGCCCTTCTTCACCGTGCGCACGTCGCTTCCGATGTCCTCGATGACGCCGAGGAACTCGTGGCCCATGGGCACACCCTCGGCCGACTCCCCCATGTCGTGGTACGGGTGCAGGTCGCTTCCGCAGACGCAGGCGCGCACGATGCGCACGATCGCGTCGGTGGACTCGCGGATCTCGGGGTCGGGAACGGTGGCGATGCGCACATCGCCGGCGCCGTACATGAATGCTGCCTTCATAGAGTCTCAATCCTTCTGTCGATTGCCTCCATGGAACCCGCGACGGCCGGGGCGCGGAAGTCCGAGTCGATGGAGGCACTGACAGTGACTGCTTCAACGCATATCCGCCGCGTACAGTCGGAATCATGAACA
>Ga0247812_10001379_pt1 | contig 13804 bp, 5 predicted proteins | sample UWRJL149409B1_FD_178011 | JGI IMG/M metagenome (GOLD analysis project Ga0247812, IMG submission 178011) | Plant litter microbial communities from Arlington Agricultural Research Station in Wisconsin, United States - UWRJ-L149-409B-1 | ecosystem: Environmental > Terrestrial > Plant litter >...
GGGGGGGGGGGGGGATTATTGTATATACGATGACCACGTGGACAGATAGGTAGGTATGTGAACTAGGTATGTAGGTTTGGTAGGTATGAACCGTGATTTCTCTCTCTCTCTCTCTCTTGCTTTCTAGGTACAAAGGTACAATTTACCCATCTTTCCCCATTTCCAGATTTCCTTGGATGAAAATGCAAGACAAATGAACTCCGTCGCTGTGATTTTGTGATTTTTGCTTGTGATGTGATGTAAATGCTTCGCTTCGTCCTCCTTGCTGCAGCTGCTGCTACTGTGTTTTGATAATGTGATGATCGCTTTCGCTTCATATGACATTCCAAAAACACCCCTTCATAGTTTCTGTCTCTCCCTCCTTTCGCAGCACCATTAACTTCATTCACTCTTCCCCTTGAAAGTCTCTCGTCTTCGCAACACATTGCATGTTGAGGGTTCGTTAAATTCATCCCCAGCCCAAATTCTCCAGTGTATGCCTTGCATCGGCACTACTCATACCACTGACTGCTAATGCTCGGGTTGCTCCCAACGCTTTAACCTGCGCGCCCTTTCTGAGTCTTTGTAATCCTACCGCCACCTTCCAACTTTCCTCCTCTTGAATCACAAATACGTATCGTTTTCCATCCTGATCGCGAATACTCGCCCGAAGGATGTGCAAATGCGCACTTTTCAGCTCGCCCGTCTGGTAGTCGTTAGTTCCCACCGAAGAACCATATGCAGAATCCGACGCGGAGGAACGTCGGTCATTGTCAGAAGCAGAAGCAGAAGAAGCGGAAAGACGACAGGTATTCTTGCAGAGATGTAACATGGAGTTAAGTAAAGCATCTGTCTCTTCCGAGCTGGCGGGCTTGTCCTTGTCCAAGCCCCACAGCCGCCGAAGAGGAGATTTCGCAGAAGCAGACGCAGAAGACGCTGGGAATTGGCCGGAAGGGCCCTGCCGAAAACATGGACACCATACCTCTACGAGTTTCATAGTCCATGCTTTGACGTCCCATTCTCGTTGTGGGACGCCACGGACATCGTCGTCGATGAAGAGACCTTCGGTGGTAATGCGGAGGATGAGGCCATCGGTTACGGAACCAACGCCTGAAACGAGCTGGGAGGTAGGCGTTTTAAGAAAATTGTTGTTGAAGGCGTATACAGCTTTGATAACTATTTTGTCGGGGTCCTTGGTCGTATATGGCTCGCGATTGGAGGGTGGTGCGGTGGTTGCATAGGTCGATTGAGAGGCGGCATACGAGGATTCGGAATAGATGGATGAAGATGATTTGCTATGAGCGGGTTTCTTTGGTTTGTCGTAGGGTCGATACGAATATTGTTCATCTTCGGTACCTAAATAAGTTCTTGCTGAAGGGGCGGGAGGTCTCTTAGTGGGTGAGCTGGGTTGCGAAGAAGGTTGAGGTCGAGCAGCAGCAGGTTGACCGCGAGGCCAGGGGTTTGTCTTTTCCCCAACTGAAGAATATGCATATGTACTTCCCTTAGATTTGACTTCGTTCTCCTTATCCTCCTGTTTCTCTTTAGCCTCCTTGGCGAGTTTCTCTCTGAGCTCCCTTTCTCGCTTTAACCTCTCAATTTCCTTCTGTAGGTTTTCTTTCTCCAGTTTTTCCTTGACTTGTGCCTCGCGCTCACGGACAACCTTCTCTCTTGCTTCTCTTTCACGGGCATCTCGTTCCCGAGCTTCCTTTAATTTTTTATCTAGCTCTTCCTTTCGTTTCCGTTCGGCCTCCTTGGCTTTGCGTTCTTCCTCCTTCCGTTTTGTTTCTTCTCTAGCCTTCTCCCATGCTCCCTTTGCAGCACCATTGGCGGTATTTGCACCCGCAGACGATGCTCCAGTTGCTCCAGTGGCACCAGGCGGCGGGTTTGTTCTCTGCCAGGTTTTTGGAGGCGGGCCTGTGTTTCCTCCTGGCATCGGTCCGGTGCCATTGGCATACCCATTTGATTGGTGTTGTTGTCCTCCTTGATATGCACCACCCTGAGGAGGAGGAACACCGCTATGCGGAGGTGGTTGAGGAGGCGGCCCTCCACTAGATTCGGAACCTCCGTCCGTTTGTGTCCGTCCCAAAGCCCATGCCCCAAGAGCAACTGCTATAATGACCAGCATCATGCCCATTCCCCCAGCTCCTTTCACGCTCTGCCACCATGCTTGAAAAGCAGGAGCTACTGCCTGGCCTATTACCACTACCAGCAACGCAGACGCAAACCCGGCAGCAAAACTATTGGCATTGGGCCGCAGCGATGGCAGGTAGAGAAAACCCGAGCCTGCGGAGTGGGGAGGGATGATGAAGATATCGTATTTACCATCTGGGAGCCCCGATGATTTGGGCGACTCGCCATGGGGTGGTGGAGGTGGAGGAGCGCTCATCTCTTGTTTTTCTGTGAGGTACTACCCCTGGCGAGAAAGTTTGTGGTCCAGGTCGAAGATTATTAGATTGGCAGAATTAGATTCATAACAGACTCGAAAAGATTCGCTTGGTAGGGTATCGCTGAGGGTTCGTGAGGGTCGTGAGATCGTAGAAACTGCTTGGGTCAGCTCGTCGTCGAAGATTGAAGCTCGAAGCTGGATGAAGTGACCGAGATACATACCTTGAATGGACACACTGCGGAAGGAATTGCACACACAAAGCTCGCTAACAGATAACAAAAATGAAAACCAAACTCCTTCTATGATGTACAAGCTATGGGCACCAGCATTGTTTTTGGCAGAGCAGAAGGGGATCTTTGTGTCGAAGGGTGAAGTGATGTGACGATGGTGGTGATTTTTGGGAGACGGGGCGGCGGCTTCGGTGTTTACACTGGCTCGTCCTGGGAAATTTAGCGAGGCGAAAAAAGGACGCCTGTAATCTCTCCTGCACGCCGATAAAGCTCCTCCTCGAGTCCCGGTGCAGTACGGAGGACGTATGGCTGTCGAACATGCACGGAATATTTATTGGAAAACGTTAATCAGTAACGTTCATTACGACCAGAATATATCAATGAAAAGGCTATTTTACCAAAAAAAAGGGTCGCCATCTGTCAATCTGACTCGAGCAAACCTGGGGTGGACTCTGGACCAAAGTCAATCTGTCGACCACGATCGACCTACCACCCCCTTTCACCGTTCTCCTCTCTCGTCGCTGCATGCTCCTCCTCCTCCCAGTGATTGATTGTTATGATTGTTTTGATTCTTACGACGACCACCATCCATTGAACACGTACAGCGAACCACAGGCAACTCTAGCACGAACGATGATGCAGACTACAGCTCGTCCCCCACTCAATGGGCCATTCAGCGGTCAACACCAGACTCCAGCCGTCGAAACGCTGCCCAATACGACTCGACGCTCGAGAGTGAACGCGTTGAGAGGCCCACGATGCCACTGCCGACTCCACCGGACCAGTGCAGTGCACCACCTCCCAAGCCGCGAAGACGGTGAAGTTACACGGCACACACGCACTACTACCGTACAATTATGAAGTACACACTACACAGCCCGCGAGGAGCTCTTGGTGTTGCATCGGCGTCTGCATGGAAATGAGGGGAGGGATTATTTCTATCACAACTGCGCGCGCCGTTGGGTCTTACAGCAGTCTTGGGAGGGTTGTTTAACGGGGAGTCAACATACTTTGTCTCTTCCTCAAGGTATCAAGGGACGGTCCGTCCACTAAGATCCCAGAAGATCCTGTCTGCCGAGCGGATTGGTTGCTGGGAGCAAATTGGGTTTGATGGCGTCGTTCGTGACAGGTTCTGGTGCCTCCCCTAGTCACGTCGTCGCTGGAGCAACCAGCCTGAGCCACACCATGTCAAATATCGAACTAACGAATATGACGTTGACGTCTGGCACATAGGGTGGGCGAAAGTAACGAGTAGAGCATTTGCAGGGGCCCGTTGTTTACGGGATATCGCCTCCGAGGATCCGCCCAAGATCAATATCAATATACCAACATATCACAACGGCATATGGGGTGATCTGGAGTACCGTGTGCCAGAAGCTGGCTCCTAGCTTTTTTCTATCGCTTGTGGGAATAATCAATAGAAAATTATCGAGTGGACAAGGTTCGGGCTGGAACAAACAACACATATCAAAAAAATGATCGTGGTACAGTCGGTAAGAATTCAGGGGCTGTGTCTGCGGACTGACCATCCGAGGATCCGAGGGTCATATATCACATCCGCAGTATGGTGATCAAATCATTCCAAGAATTGGTTGCCGGGTTTCAACACGAAAAACTAAGACAAAGATCGTGCGTAGACCGGTCGAGTTCATAGACAAAGTCACAATGGAACGAAATATGGAACGATATCGTCCATATCAATCATGAAAGGGCACCCCTCAACAAGCCTCATTTCGCACTTTTCGTGGCTCCTAGATTGTAGGTAACCAAGACTAACTAACGTAACCTCATCTTCCCTTTCTCACGTATTCAACTTGGAATGGAAATGAAGAGAAAATGTTTTGTTTATTATTACAGTAGATGAAACCATATCGCCGATCCCCTGAACACACACACCCAGTCATTTCCTCGAACGAATAGCAAAAGAAAGAAAATGAAATGAAGAAACACATCTATTTTCACCCCACCATATTATAAGTACCGCAATCCAATGGCTCCGAAATTGCACTTAATCTTCATCTACACCCCATGAAATATTAGATAGGCCTGAGCTTCTCAAAAGAACGGCACTCTACTGGGTGAAATAAATAACAGTGGGTTGCACTGCGTCATGTTTTTGGGGTGGTTAGCAAACTATCGAGCCTATCTACGTTCCACAGCGCTGGCCTGACCAGAGCAACAACAATTTATCGCGAAGTTTCTTGCAGCATCTAACTTTGCTGGCATCATATACAACTCGAAATGTTCGACATCCAACCCGGTGATTCAGAGAAAATAAGTTTCTTGTCTATTCCACATGCCCCCCTAGTGCTAATCCCGGCCATATTGTTCAACGATAAACTCCAATGTGGGTGTTTTGAGAGGCCGGGTGCCACGATGAACTTCAAAGGCCAATTCAAAATATCGCATCAACGCCAGAACCACTTTATCGCGAAATTGGTCATTCTTCAGTAACTTCAATTTTCGAATGACCACCAATACCGACTCCAAGTTGCCGAATTTTTTGGCGAGAAAGTTAACGGCGAGGATCCAGACACTGCAACCCCGGTTAGGATCCACACCCAGAGGCAATGAATACTCCGAAAAGTCAAAGATGAGAGACTTAATTCTGTTTGTCGGTAGTAGCATGGAGAGTTGGTCAGAAGGAAGGTGTGCCACTAAATGATACCAATCGGGACGGTTTCTAAGGATATACCCGCTGAAGTCTTCAATGTAAAAAGCCGTGTGGTCATCGTAATGAAGGATTCCAACTCTCTGTTGACAGTACTTATTCCTGGATCTGACCTGGAAGGGTTGGGCGAGTGTATGAGGGAATGCTTTGAGGTAAACATTGCGGCATGCTTTGCAGGCAAGCGTCATAGCAAGATCAAAGACCTCTGAGGAAGTAGAATATGTTGCATCTGTTACAGTATTTGATCAGCAGGTTGTTAAATTCACGTAAGTCCAATATCGTAGGCTAATCCTAACATTCCCGAAGCCTCCAAAACCAAGCAGGGCCTTAATTTGGAGATTGGTAGGTTTTGAAGGTCAGATGTAGCACCAGAAAATTGTTCTCACATGCATAAGGACCTAGGAAATGTTGCACAGCAAACAAACTCACATGAAGTTCGAGAAACTATCAGAGTTGCCAAAGGATACTCTTGCCAAATAACCCGAATCACTCGTTTTGTATGGCCTTGGATGTAAGGCAAAGCTTGCTCCCACACCAAAAGTTGGATTTCCTTTGGGAAATCTGGAAATCGGAGAAAGGTATCATAGACCAACATGTTACCAAGAGTCTTGCGAAAACCCCAGTTAAGCTATTCGGATTAGATGATTCGTCTTCTGCAGCACGAGATTATGTTTGACGTGAAAGGCTGTAGAATAAAGAGTGTTGGAGGTTTTGTGGGAGGTTATCTATTTTGACAACGCGTCGAGGAGATTATATACTTGAGGTGGCAATAGGCTTTTGGTGCTTCGCGAGTGAATTCCAACACTACGTGTGTAGCTTCCAAAAGCGGTAGTAAGGTCGAATAAATATTCATCTGGGTTCTGGAATACTTGTTGTAAGGCTGAGAGATTTTCGAGAAGCTTGACCGTAATACTAGACGGTAGTACTAGGCTTTGAGACTACAAGTATAGAATACCCTCGTCAGGAAATTATCTTCTGTAGTATTGAACTTTTAGACATCACCTTCGTTGCAGCTAGCTTGCTCATAAGATGATCAACCCGACATATGAATTCGTCTTTCTACAATACTATTATTTGAACTTTGACTTCGAAATTGGGCTCTTGAGCTGTGTGTATGATGTTGAATCACGGATAGGCTGCCGCTGCTTTGTAGTTTTTTTACCATTCATACACAGCTCATCAGTGTGAGTTGACACCCACCGATATTTACGCTCAGCATAGTTTTGCCATGTACTTGAAATAAATTTCTTCTAATTATGCACCTTTCAGAGTGGGGAAGATTGGGTCTACACTTGGAAGATTTTGGAATGGCTGCAGAACATATCAAAAAGCAATTTGGGTGACAGAGAACCTTTTTTTCCCATTATCTCAAATCTGAAGATGAATAGTTACTAGCTTGAAGGAATACCGGTATGATGGGTAAAAATCAAGACAAGACCAAGCAAGTACCAGTAAAGCGTTCCTATACACACATCCTCCCCTCATCGTATAGTACTATCCCACCCATACCACCCCGTCCAATCTCAATCACATTACACCTTCCCATGGCCATCTACTTCTCTGTAACAAAAGGGTCTGCGTCAGGAAAATACTTCAACTCTGGTGGAGAGAAGCTATCATCCTCAAACTCCTCAGCGGAGTCGCGGAGTCTGCCAATCAACTTTGAGAGGTAGTCCTTCTTGAGCTTCCTATCGTTAAACATAAAATATGGAAGGCTGCCCTCCGGGTCGCGACCGAACATCCAAACGGTTTGTACACTCTTGAAGTAGCGGACCAAAAAGTCTGAAAAGTTATTGCCAACTCTCTCTTCGTCGTGGTACATGACGGTGTGGAGTCTCGCAGAATTGAACACATCAACGGCAAGGTGCTTGATGGTCATGGTCCATAACGGCATGGGCTGATGTCTAACATCGTCTTCGGTGACAAGGAAATTATATGCATAAGATTGGAAGATAGTCTTGCAGTAGTTCTCGATGTAGATGACCGTATCCTTGGCGAAATGGAGGGCTGTGATGCGTTGAGCACCGCGACCTCGGAGACGAAGAGGAAGAGTGTTGGGGAATACGGCGAGGTAGGCGTCGCGAGCCTCGTGGCAGACCTTGGTCATGCGAAGATCGAAAACCTCTGGGCTAGTTTTGTTCTTCTCATCTTCTGTAAGATCTGATTAGTCGGATAACTTTTGGGTCATGTTGGAAAGATAGCTGCTGCTATCGCAGCAGCAGAGCAGGGTGCGATACAACTTACCAGAGTTGCTGAGTTGAAGACGGGCTAGCTCGCTGGCTGCACCTGGGCTCCAGTATAGCCTAACGCGAACGGTACTCTTCTCGCCATTTTCTGCGCGTGGCATGGCCTCCTTCCAGATCATATCTCTGACCTCCTTCGGGAAGGCAGAGAAATGGACGAACTTGGCTTGACTATCCATCTTGATGGACTGTGAGTGTGAGCCTTCGAAGGTTGTTTGTTGTTGTGAGGTTTTGACAAGGAAGGTTGCGAAAAGTTTCGGCTTTCATAGAGATGGGAGGCAGGGAATCTCGTCTTCGGGTGAATCTCAACGCGTGAGGACCCCACACGCCAAAATTGACGAAACAAGATTGTCAAAGACGAAGAGCTTAAAGAAGAGGACTTTTGCCTGGTTCCTCAGGTAATACCGACCTTGTGGAGGTAGTGATAATATATATTGTCCTCAGGATTGCATCCCCTGGTAATTATTCAAAAGTCATTGAGACCACTGGAGCAATACTAGTTGAAACTTAGCCTGATGTCATATCTAACATTTCATACTTACCATGGCTTACTTTCTTATACTTTAAGGTGGAAATTTTATTTCTGGTCTAAGATTATAAATGTCTTATAAGCTTGGGAATAAATTCACAATCAACAATCATTTGGAAATGAACTCTTCTGTAGCTTTCCTTGGCTTAGTCAAACATGAGCTCCGTGAATTGATCATACGTAAAACGATATCAAGAATCGCCTAAGCTACCGCAAATAACTCTTGTAAATAATATCAAGCTGTTTCTTTTATTACTTTTGACACTTAAGAATCTCTTCTAGCTCTTCTGAAAACTGCACGGATAATTTATCTGTTCACGTAGTGATGATATTCTCAGTACTTTACTACTGATGTTACTGAATAATTCAATATTAGGCTATTACTTCTACATACAAAGATTTCATGATGAATGCACTTGTGTTTACCCAGCAGACGTTATCTCTCACCAGGGGATAACAACTTAACCTACGAATTTAGTTTTACAAATTTAGTTTTAGTAATTGGTGACAGAAACCAATTGTCTCATAGATAAACAATTCAATTCATAACTTTTCACAGAGATCAGACTTAATTACTAAGATATCTTAAGTTGTTTATTGTTGTTTAACAATAGCCAAGACATCCTTTATTCTGTAAACGACATGGCGTGGCTATGTTTCCCCCACTTAACCCCTATTTAAGCGAGATCCTTAAAATAATTCCAACTTATAGGTTCCTTAACTAATGAGATTATAATAACTATTACTGCAGAAAGATAAAAAATGATAAAGTCAGCCATCAGTAACTCAACATCATTCAACACTAAGTGAATTGTGAGGATGGTCGCTTACCTGTCAAGGAAGCAAACTCAAGGTATGCAATTATTGTCCACTACTTCTGAAGGACCACCACGATCAGGAGGACATGTACATAGTGCAAGCATCGCTCAATATATGCACTTAAGCTGTCAGTGAAAACCACTGCCCTGGAGACCAAGTTTGTAAAGCCAGCCTAGTAGGTGGTCCTTTGACCAAGATTGCAAGGGTGTATCAAGCCTCATTTATTCACCTTCTTAAAGCAAGGCTGAGGTTGGTAAGCAAGGGCAAATAATTCAAGCAGCTTTGGGAGCTGGATCTTCAAAATTAGAGTGGCGGACAGTATACCACTGCAAATTTTCTTAACTTCTGTTTGTAATACCAATAATTGCAGTGCTCCTATCAGAGACTAACTTAGTCCTTGTAGATTATTGTGGCGTCAAAATTCAGGACCATTCATTGTTTCGCTTAACTTTGTCACGAATATCGCCACATGTCTCTCAGAGCTTTCCCATATTCCCTTTGTTAGAAGGTATACACAATAATAGTTGTTAAGTTGTTTGATTTCTACTGAAGGCAATCTACGTGATATATATATACAAAAGTATGAGGCTGGAAAGTCTTGGCAATATCCACTTACTTCAATACCCTTTGCCCTCAAGGCTGAAACCGCGAATGAACTGCAATCTCCACCTTTGGTTTGACAGGTCTATGATTGCCTATATCCACGACTTTAGAAAGTTCTTGATCAAAGTTAATTCCTTCCTGAAATCACTAAGACGCACAAAAACGTTACGCACATTCCTTTTTCAACCTGGGGGAATTCTATATAAAGAAAACTTGACTTCTCGGTGGAAGATATTATCTCTTTCCCAGAGCTTCGGACGTTTGCGTCGATGCTAATAGCACAGTACTTTAATAATATCTGTTCGATTTCAACGGCTGGTGACGAAGTGGAAGCATATCCCGAGCATAGTTATTCAAGATATTGTTCACGCTACGCGCGGAAAGGATGTATTACCTGATTTATGCTTTTGTTTGCGGAATCATGTTGCTACAAATACGAAGCTACTCCTTAAATGAGCATTTCTCTTTTTTGATTTTAGCGTAAGCAAAACAGAATTTACCAACACATTGCGAGCCATTAAATTGGATCAACTCAGTGAAAGGGGTTTAGCGAAATACTAACACGAAGTTGGTTCGGTCTCGGGAAATTATTCCATGGTCAAGCGTTTTTGTTTTTCAGCGTTATTGTGTATTATGACATTATGAATTAGGTAATTGGAAGCCGGCATGCGGATTAGTGTTTGAGATTAGTGTTTGATTGGTGCGGATACTCAAGTCCAGGTGCGGCGGAGGTAGGTCCGATGATGCTCAAACTGCCTCGAATATTAGGCTCTCCGGTGCGTTTAGTTTACTAACTAGCTTGTCATCTATTAGAGAAAAGTAATACATTGTTTAGGGCCTGATACATTTTACTCGCGCTAAAGCAGTCGATCAATGCTTACATCTTGGCGCCTCTTTCGCGTGATGAGAAATGCTGACACGAGGTATAACTGAATCAGAGCGGCCTGGCCATAGATGACGTTTGAGCTATTATAGCTTCTTGTGTTTTTAACTATGGGTGACAAAGTAATCACTGGTTTAGAGATTATCAGAGTGGCTGAGCTTGCCTCCGTGCTTGTTCTTGTCGGTGGATATAACTAACTTATTGTGTGGTGTGATGCTGGAGAAGGAGAAGGTGTATTTAGTTAGAGCGTGACTGTTGTTGCAATTACTACGGTCGCTAGTAATACAGTAATTAATTCCACCGCCTCCCAATATGAACTCAATAATAGCTTTATCTAAACAGAGTATAAAATAATTTTTCCAAACTCAGCCATAGAGGGTAGCCCGAGCAGCAGAGTGCCTGGCAGATTGGCCAACCAGAATAATGACTTGATCGCATCTCGCATTCATATATATCACATTTATTTGGTAAGAGCCTCGCAAATTCTCAGTTTAAAGATTGGTTACCAAAACTGTTCTAAGTTAGTTTATAAGTTTATTGGTGGAACGCTCGTCTGTCACAAAACTAGCTTAGCTCGTGTCCTCATATCACGTAATGCTGTACGAGTATATTCAAGTCACAATCACAATGAGCAGAGTTTTTATCACTTGACAACTTGACACCTCGAGAAGTTAACCCAGCCAGGCTTTGGACTGTGAAAGAGCGCTTGTGGACTCTTCTCACAAATATATTCCTTTTGACTAATAGCGTTGAGTCAGCTGGAGAGCTCCTTTGTCTGACACATAACAGCTCGCTGTACCAAATGCTGAGTAATAGGAGGGACTTAGAGCAATATGATATTATCTTTTAACAGTGTGTGCCCTTTTTGCATTGATTTTGGGAGTCAACTTAGCCATCAGAGTAAGTAGAAAACCTACTAATTGAAGTTAGAAAGCCTGATCCCATACACTGGTCTATCAGGTCTGCACTCTTGTGATGTATCGTCTGGCCGCCTGGATTTTGTGATTGACCATCATTGAGTATGGCCCGTTTCATTTGACGTCAATTGCTTACAGCAAGGGCCACGAAACTTGGAAGCTGATGAGATGACTTTTCTCCACACATTTTGAATTTTGAGAAGCCCTCATATTGTCAGCAACCAAGCGGTTTTGCCGAAAGCAAATTCATTATGTCGGGTGACAATTCTAGGAACATCTTATTGGCAAGTTTCAATTTGATATATGATAATTGAAACCGGATAAGTGAGGGCTACTGAGAAGTTCAAAGATACTTTGACCTGCTGGAACGTCTATATAATGTCCGAATTCCTCTCCATTGAATCTCAACAGTTTGACAACGCAATTCATCCTACCAGAACACAAAATACCGACTATTGATCACTTAATCAGACCAAGATGCTCGCAACAATCAAAACCACCTCCCTCATGATTATGGCTCTCCTGGCTGCCATGGGAAACACTGCTCCTGGGGCTCTTGATGCACGTCAAGTACCCACATCTGTTTTGGATTTCACGCTTTATCAGACTGCTCCCCCAAATGAGGGAGCGTGTTTTGATCCAGTCGGGCAACCACGTCACCTTCCACCTGCCAATCTCACAATTCCTAATCCTGAAGGCGGGCGTCTTACTCCCTGCACAAATGAGAACTTCACGGCTGTGCAGATCAATGCTCAACATCCTCCTATACACTGCAGCTGTAAGTGAATTTCTACAACGTCTTTCAGAATTTCAGAGTGAATGAAACGACTAACTGTATTAAAGTTATTGCCTATGAGAGCAATAACTGTCCTGACTTGAGTATTGGCTTTATCGGTGTTTGGGATGATTTAACTTGTCATGCTGGTCGAAGGGATGGAGCAGTTGTTCAACTGAGATCTTGGCGGGTGGCGTGTACTGGGGTATAATCCAGTGTTTTCAAATAATGTAGAGCTGTGGGCTGGCAACAGAGGACTGACTGCTGAAAGGGTGTTTCATATTCATTTCTCATCGTGTGTATTTTCATTAGCTGGTTCAAGTTCTTAGTTGTAGGGGTTTGCCAAGACTTGACGTCTTAGGGGCATAAACATTGAAGAGTTCAATAAATTCAACATTTGTTACTCTTGACAAAAGTAGAAAGGCCTATTGTGAATTTCCTATACAAAATTTATTGTGTACGTACGTGATATGACATTTACCAGCTTCATAGTCTAAGCCTAACATGCAACAAGTCTCTACTCTACTGCTGTCACTTGTGGCAAATCAGAGGGCTATAATTAGCTTGCAAACCTGTATTTTTAACTTTATAACTCCCGCTCCTGCACTTGTTTTAACATGTTTCCACTTCTCTGCTTAAGCAGTGCTATCGCAAAAACTCATCACAATAAGCATCAAGCACCAAACCAAGTTTGGGTCACTTATACAGAGCTGACGCTATCGTAATTTAATTCCAAATGCCTATTCTGTATCCTAACACCACCGCTAGTCTATGCATCAACGTTGTAGAGAAAAAAATATCTATGCCATGGAGGCCGCAGTCATTACATCTCCTTCATCTGAATATCTTCTACAATCTCCTCTACTAACTCATCTCCCGAACTAGCATCCACCCCATCAGTTTCCTCATCGGTCGTGGTACTATTCCTATCGCCCTTTCTCAACAAGCTCCTCATATCATCCTCACTCATTATACTCTCAATGCTACCTCTCCTAACCCCTGTTCTCGTCTCTCTCCGGCCGCGTTCTATGATACGTTCAACTTTCATTCTATTTGCTATGAACTGTAGCTTTGGAAAACAGCTTTGCTGTCCTACGTGCAGCATTCGACCAAGTTGTTTTGCATTAGGGTCACTAAGGATACGCCAGAAATCCGAGATTATGGAGCGGGGCCAGATGGTGATTGTACCCGAGAACTGCTGCAGCCAAATCTCACTCCAGTCCTGCCCTAGGGGTCTTGGAAGCAGCTCAAGATGTCTCAATACCTTGAGCCATTTGTTCAGATCAAGTTTGAGATATTGTTCGGTGGCGCTTCCTATGAAACCACCTCGCCAGCCTCGACCTTTGCGATGAGTGACGGGTTGGCCGACGGAACCGCGGGAGGAGAAGAAGAAGAGATTGATGTGCGGGTTTACTTGACTGACAATGCTGAAGTTGACATTAAAATGCAGGTTTAGTGCTTTCAGCGGGATGTCTGTACGGAGACTGCCGTCTTTCCATTTGTGCCCAAAGGAGTAGGGAACTAGAGTTCCGCTGCGTGTTTTCATCATCAGCACAACGGGATTCAGTATTCCAGGTACGGCAGCCGAGGCTAAGACTGCAGACCAGATAACGCAGTCGGGACTGGTGAGATAGTTTGTGAGAATTGTTGGAGAGTGAGGGTCTGCTGGTACACATGACACATTGAGGATCCTTCCAGTGCGCTCATATGCTTCGCGAAAAGTCATACTGCCACGAGTAAACCATGAGGACTTTCGGGCCCATTCTACA
>Ga0247812_10001380_pt1 | contig 13796 bp, 12 predicted proteins | sample UWRJL149409B1_FD_178011 | JGI IMG/M metagenome (GOLD analysis project Ga0247812, IMG submission 178011) | Plant litter microbial communities from Arlington Agricultural Research Station in Wisconsin, United States - UWRJ-L149-409B-1 | ecosystem: Environmental > Terrestrial > Plant litter >...
AGTTTGTCCCTGTGCGTAAAAAGTACGAGAAACCAAAGTTCCCCCAAAAGAACGGTTATCTAAAAGTCCGCCATATTCACGAGCCAATGGTACCCCTTGAGCCACACACTGGTCAATAATATTTGCCGAAACTTCAGCCAAACGGTGAACGTTTGCCTCACGTGCACGGTAGTCACCACCTTTTACAGTATCGTAGAACAATCTGTAAACGGAGTCACCGTCACCTTTATAATTTTTTGCCGCATTGATTCCCCCTTGTGCCGCAATAGAGTGCGCACGTCTTGGTGAATCCTGAAAACAAAATGCTTTTACGTTATATCCTAACTCAGCCAAAGTAGCTGCTGCAGAACCTCCAGCTAAACCTGTACCAACAATGATAATATCTAAATTACGTTTGTTAGCAGGGTTTACTAAATTAATATGATCTTTATAATTTGTCCATTTGTCCGAAATAGGACCATTTGGAATTTTTGAATCTAATGCCATTATAATTGATATTAATTATTGAAATGATGAAATAATGCGATAATTACGAAAAGTGCTGGCACTACAACTGCAAACCAGTAACCTACTTTACTTAAAAATCTAGAGTATTTATTGTGCATTCCCACTGATTGAAGAGAAGATGCAAATCCATGCCAAAGGTGAAAACCTAAAAGCACGAAAGAAATGCAGTATAATCCCGTACGAATTGGATCGTGGAATTTATGCACTAATTCCCCATAATACCTTGTAGCATCTGGCGCAGTACCTGCAATGTATTTATAACTAACTTCTGGAAACCAAAAATCATAAAAGTGCAATCCTAAGAAAGCCAAGATTACTAATCCAGAAATAATCATATTTCTAGAACTCCAAGAAGCATTTGCAGCTCCGTTATATTTTGCATACGCAATTGGTCGTGCCGCGCTATTTTGAGCAGTCAGTACAAATCCCATAACGAAATGGAAAATTACTCCGAATGCCAAAACAGGTTGCATTACATATTGAATTAGCGGATTGTAACCCATAAAGTGAGATGCTTCGTTAAAAACATTTTCACTAATAACAGAAATGAAATTTAAGGTAACATGCAGCGCTAAAAACGTGATTAAGAATATTCCCGAAAGGGCCATAGCCACTTTCTTTAAGATGGAAGCATTCAACTGTGCAGATTGTGCCATAAGTGTTTAAGTAGTTTGTTTTAAAAAATTAGACAAAAATAACGCAATTAACAAACAACTACAACCATTTCGTTGTTATTTATAATGATTTTAAAATAGGCTACGTATTACGTATTTTTACTTACACAGAATACTTAATGTCAATAAATTTTATTATAAAAAACTAAAAACATACACTTTACAGAAATTTTTTAACAGTAATACCAGCAGTACAGACAGTCACAAAACTTATCAAATTGATATTTTAATCAAACTTTTAATTTGTTTTCTTCAAAAGTGCCTTCTCATTTAAATTTTATAGCCGAAAAAAATGGTCATTCCATAACATAATTTTACCTTTATCGGCTTCAAAAAAAATGAGAATGAAAACAGGAATTGATGCTATCTCTTTTGATGTAGCCAACATACATTTACCCATCAGAACTTTGGCAGTTGCCAGAAATATTGAACCAGAAAAATTAGAAAAAGGTCTCGGATTAATAAAAATGACCTTACCAGACGTTCATCAGGATGCAGTTGTTTTTGGAGCCAATGCTTTGACCAAACTTATTCTGGAGAACGAAATAAACCTAAACGAAATCAGCCGGATTTATGTGGGTACCGAAAGCGGCATCGACAGCTCAAAACCAATCAGCTCGTATTTAATCAACTTAATGGAACAAAAATTTGGCGAAGATTCTCTTGCCGAATGTGATGTTGTCGATTTTACTTTTGCCTGTATTGGCGGAGTTGATGCTTTGCAAAACTGTATTGATTTTGTAAAATTGAATCCAACAAAAAAAGCAATTGTAGTTACTACTGATTTTGCAAAATATGATTTAAATTCAACCGGAGAATATACACAAGGCGCCGGAGCATTGGCGATGTTAGTAACTTCAAACCCAAGAATTATTGCTTTTGATGAAAATTGGGCAACAAGTACAAAAGGTGTTTTTGACTTTTTCAAACCTTACAGAACTATATCTAAGGAAGCAATTACAAAAAATGGAAACAACGATCCGTGGTTTGATAATTTAGAAGCTGAAATTGAAGTTCATAAAGACCAGCCTGTTTTTGACGGTCAATATTCGAATCAATGTTATATGGACCGTACGCGAAATGCTTACTTCTCTTTCAAGAAATTAAAAAATACAACAGAAACTTTATACAATACCTGGAATAGTATTATCATGCACTTACCATATTCTTTTCAGGGACGCAGAATGTTGTCTGAAATTTATGCTTTAGATCATGCTGACAAAATCATTGCAGAAAATATTGATCCCACAGATTATCAGAATAAAATTAAAGAAGTGGGAAAATCGGATGAATACAAAAAATTTGTAACCGAGAAATTACAACCTGCAGAATTGGCTTCTTCTCTAATTGGAAACCTTTATACAGGTTCTATTTTTATGGGATTATTATCAACTTTGGCACATTATTATGACACCAAACAAGAAGTTGCGGGAACTAAATTCGGATTCCTGGCGTACGGAAGCGGATCAAAATCGAAAGTTTTTGAAGGAACAATTCAATCGGAATGGCAATTAGCTATAGCTAAAGTTAAACTTTTTGAAAACTTAGAAGAAAGTGTAGAAATTGATTTTGATACTTATGAAAGCCTTCATAAAAAACGACAAAAACAAAGCATTCGAACTCCTAAAAACGAATGGATTCTAGATCGAATTGAAAAAGAAATCCCTAATTTGATTGGGGCTCGTTATTATAAATGGATTGATTAATAGAAATTCCAAATTAAAAATTCCAAAATCCAATAAAAACGCGAAACCTTTGTCAAAGTTTTAAACTTTGACAAAGGTTTTTTTTATACGCAATTTTTGTCATTGCGAGGAACGAAGCAACCGCACTAGTAAAAACAAATACTGTGATATACAAGATGAGATTGCTTCGTTCCTCGCAATGACTTATAACTGTTCACTAATCCTTCTTATGTTGTTCCGTATAAGTTTGATTTCCTTTAAGTGCTTCGTCATGCACATGCATTCCGTTTGACATTCCAAGCATAAAGGCGGTTATAATTAAAAGTAATTTTCGTTTTATCCAATGAAGTGGTCGCCTAGATTGCTCTAAACGTGTTTTATTTTTGTGTTTATACATTTTGAAAATGATAAATGATTAGACATTATTTTATCATTTTATGCGTTGAAGCGCATAAATGCCAAGAAAATTTCTAAGCGCTGTATAAACTCTTGTGTAAATTGTTTGAAGTAATAGTTTCATTTATAAAAATAGCTTGTCTTATAAATGAATTTATATTTTGATGAAGAAGCGTTTGTAATTTTTGAATGACCTGAATTTGAAAACTACGAACTTGTTTAAACTCGAGATAGTTTAGAGGAATTAAAAACGAAATTTTAATTCTGGAAACAAATTGATTGAATACATATAAACGAGATTTTTCAGCATCTAATTCTCGTCTTGAAATCACAAATGACGATTGATAATAATCTGCCGATTTTGATTGAGAAACCAAAGCACCATCACTTACTATCACGACGAAAGCGAGAAAGAGATAGATTAGGTATTTTAGGTGTTTATTCAATTTTGTTCAGATTATCAATTAATTCTTTCAGCGAAAATACAAATTAAAACAAGAATTTCTTCAGTTTTTACTTTCAATTAAAGCAAATAGCTCTCTAAATTTTCTTTATAATTCTTAGAAACCGGAAGCTCGATTTGAGTCAGAATAACAGTATTTGAATTTCTCCAAGACTTAAAATGAGCCGGATTTATTAAATGGGAACGATGAATCTGGCTTAAAAAAGTAAAATCTTCGAGAATCTTTTTGAGCGAAGAACGAATCAGTTTTGATTGGAGTTTTCCATTTTCGATATAAAAAATCTCCACATAATTTTGAGCGTTGGAAATACAAACCAAATCGGCTTTTTTGATTTTTAAAATATCTAGTTTGTTTTCTCCTGTGAAGGTAAGAATATCCTCTTTTATTGGAATGAGTTTGATTAAATATCTTCTTGCCAGAATTATAACCGGGGTTAAAATCAATGCTATTTTGATGAAGATTATGGAGAAAAACTCAGAAAAAGTATATCCGCCTTTTAAAATTGGACTTTTATAAAAGGCATAAATTCCAAATAGGTAAATTATAAAAAAGAAAACAATACTTCCTATTTCTAAACTGAGATTCCATTTTGAGATTTTCTTGTAAATGCTTTTTTGAAGAACAGCCAAAATGCTGTAACAGAAAAAAGCCAAAACACTAAAACCAAATCTGATGAAAAACCAGGAGCGAAAATTTAAAGTTCCGTCATCAAAAGGTTTTATGATGAATGCGAATATAAAAATCCATAAGGCAATAAGAAGCCCAACTATAAGATGATGTTTTATTGATGGATTTAGTTCTTTCATTACTTGTAGATAGTAAATTTATTATGCGATAAAGTAAAACCAAGATTTTCGTAAATCATCACATTTTCAACTCTTCTTTTATTTGTGGTTACTTCGATACTTTTTAACTTATTTTCTTCGGCATATTGCAAGATCTTTTCTACAAGTTGTTTGCCAATGCCTTTACCCCGATGATTTTCATTTATAAAAAATTCCTGAATTTCCCCAACTCGCCCACAATGATGCAAAAGATTTTGTGTATGAAAACTAATAAAACCTAAACCTTGATTTTCATTTTCTGCAACCAAATAAAGATTGTTTGGATTGGCGATGTTTTCATTGAAGATTGCTGCGAATACTTCGAAGTCTAATTCTTCATTTTCAAGTTCACATATTGATTTGTAGACAAAATCTAAGTCTTGGGTTTTTACTTTTTTGATTTCGAGGTTTGATTGCATAACTTTTTTAATGAATAATTAAAGCCTTATCTGTAGTACCAATATACAAATTCCAACAATTGAAAAACTCATTTCTTACATAAACAATAACTTCTCATGAAACCGTGAGCGTGAGGGATGAAAACGGCATCTCCCGATTAAGAAAAACAAGGCTTTTTAGCCGTAGTTTTTGTCAATCGGGAATATAGCCGAAAGCCCGGTTCGCCGCGGCGAAACAAGCCCTTATTAAGATTCTAAGATTCTGAGCTGCTAAGCTGCTGAGATTAAAATCTGCATGAAACAAACTTGCCAATCTTTGTAGAGTTACTAGTATGATCTTTCCTTCGTCAAGATGACAAAACTATGCGAGTAAAAAATAACTTTAGTATACTTTCCGTAAACCCTAGCGTACTTTTCAGTTAAAAAACTTCGTGCCTTAGCGCCTTCGTGGCAACCCCTAAAACAAATAAGAAAACTTTAATAAATCAATCTTGCGCCACTTCTTCAAAAATCACTAATTTTGAAATCTGAAGTTCAAAAATCAATTTATTATGAAATATCATCAAATAAACAGCGCTCTTTTTGTAAAAAATCGCAAAAAATTCACGGCAGAAATGAAACCTAACAGTGTTGCCGTTTTCAATTCTAATGACATTTACCCTATTAGTGCCGACAGTACTTTGCCGTTTGCACAACATCGCGACATTTTTTATCTGAGCGGTGTGGATCAGGAAGAAAGTATTTTACTTTTGTTTCCGGATGCGCCTTATGAAAACCAAAAAGAAATGCTTTTCCTGAAAGAAACCAACGATCATATCGCAGTTTGGGAAGGTGAAAAACTAAGTAAAGAACGCGCATATCAGGTTTCGGGAATCAGAACGGTTTATTGGTTGCAGGATTTTCATAAAATTTTGAACGAAATGATGACATATGCAGATACAATGTACATCAATACAAACGAACATTACCGCGCGACTGTTGAGACTGAAACGCGTGAGGCTCGTTTTATAAAATGGTGGAAAGAACGTTACCCAGCGCACAATGTGGCAAAAAGCAACCCAATTTTGCAACGCATTCGTTCTGTAAAAGAAAGCGAAGAAATCGATTTGATTCAACAAGCTTGTGATATTACAGAGAAAGGTTTCCGCAGATTACTTTCGTTTGTAAAACCAAATGTTACAGAATATGAAATTGAGGCTGAATTAGCTCACGAATTCATTCGTAATCGTTCTAAAGGTTTTGCTTACACGCCAATTATTGCTTCGGGAAATAATGCGAATGTTTTGCATTATATCGAAAACAACCAGCAATGTAAAGCAGGAGATTTGATTTTGTTAGACGTTGCGGCAGAATATGCTAATTATTCAAGCGACATGACAAGAACGATTCCAGTTTCGGGAAAATTCTCTGAAAGACAAAAAGCAGTTTATAATGCAGTTTTGAGAGTTAAAAATGAAGCGACAAAAATGTTGACTCCAGGAACACTTTGGAAACAATATCATATTGAAGTGGGTAAAATCATGACTTCTGAATTATTAGGTTTAGGTTTAATCGACAAAGCTGATGTTCAGAACGAAAACCCGGATTGGCCAGCTTACAAAAAATATTTCATGCACGGAACTTCCCACCACATGGGATTAGATACGCACGACTACGGATTACTTCACGAGCCTATGAAAGCCAATATGGTTTTTACGGTTGAACCTGGAATTTATATTCCGGCGGAAGGTTTCGGAATTCGTTTGGAAGACAATGTTGTGGTTCAGGAAAAAGGTGCTCCTTTTAACCTGATGCGCAATATTCCGGTTGAAGTGGATGAAATTGAAACCTTAATGAACTCATAGTTTAAAATGAAAAAGATTTTTCTATTTGCTTTTTTAATGGTTTTAGGAAATACTTTCGCGCAAATAGAAGGTTATGCCAGCAATAACGATTTGAGCAAAACTTATTATAAAATTTTAGGTAAAGGCGAACCCCTTTTAATTATTAATGGCGGCCCCGGAATGAATAGTAATGGTTTTGAAGGTATGGCTAAAATTTTGGCAGAAACTCAGCAAACGATTATTTATGATCAGCGCGGAACCGGCAAATCTGAATTGAAAGAATTAAATGCTAAAACCATTTCGATGAAAATTATGGCCGATGATATTGAAGCTTTAAGAAAACATCTGAAAATTAAAAAGTGGAATATCCTGGGACATTCTTTTGGTGGAATGCTAGCCTCTTATTATGCGACAATTTACCCAAACAGCATCAATAAATTGGTTTTATCATCGTCTGGTGGAATTGACTTATCTTTATTGAAAGGCCCAAATTTGATTGAGCAAAATTTAAGCAAAGTCGAAAAAGATTCCATGAATTATTGGGATGATAAAATTGAAAAAGGTGACACTTCCTATACTGCACGTTTAGGACGCGGAAGAGCAATGGCTCCGGCTTATGTATACGACCAGAAATATGTTCCGGTAATAGCAGAAAGACTGACTCAGGGAAATTCGACCATAAATGGATTACTTTGGAGTGATATGCAAAAGATGAATTTTGACTGTACAGCCAAGCTGAAAACCTTTAAAAATCCCGTTTTAATCATTCAGGGAAAAGAAGATGTAATCAGCAATGAAATTGGCGAACTGGCTCAAAAAACACTACCCAATTCAAAACTGATTTTGCTTGAAAATTGCAGACATTACGGCTGGCTGGATGCAAAAGAGAAATATTTTGGAGAGATCAACTCTTTTTTAAAATCTTAATAAAAAACAGAAACGGTTTTCAGAAATGAAAGCCGTTTTTTTATCCCTCATTTGTAACATTCTAATCACACTTTCGACTTACTCAGAAAACTAAAACACTAGAAATCATGCAAGCACACGAAATAGATTATCAGATTTTTGGAGAAGAAATGCAATATGTAGAAATAGAACTTGATCCGCAAGAAATAGTAATTGCCGAAGCAGGAAGTTTTATGATGATGGAAAACAATATCCAGATGGAAACTATATTTGGAGATGGATCCCAACAAGCTGGCTCAGGTTTATTTGGAAAACTTCTGAATGCGGGAAAAAGAGTCCTTACCGGCGAAAGCCTTTTTATGACAGCATTCTTAAACCAAGGTCATACCAGAAGTAAAGTTTCATTTGCGTCTCCATATCCCGGAAAGATTCTCCCAATTGATTTGACAAAATTTCAAGGTAAATTTATTTGCCAAAAAAGTTCCTTTTTATGCGCCGCCAAAGGCGTTTCGGTTGGAATCGAATTTTCACAAAAACTGGGTCGCGGTTTATTTGGAGGAGAAGGCTTCATTATGCAAAAAATAGAAGGAGACGGAATGGCATTTGTTCATTCAGGAGGAACGATGGCTAAAAAGGAATTACTTCCTGGCGAAGTCTTAAAAGTTGACACTGGGTGTATTATAGGTTTTACAAAAGATGTTGATTATGACATAGAATTTATAGGCGGAATCAAAAATTCCATTTTTGGAGGAGAAGGATTGTTTTATGCAACCTTAAAAGGCCCAGGAACAGTTTACATCCAATCTTTACCCTTTAGCAGGTTGGCAGACCGAATCATTGCATCGGCACCAAGGTCAGGTGGCAACAGTCGTGACGAAGGAAGCCTGCTTGGCGGAATTGGAAATCTCTTAGATGGTGATAATCGATTTTAATTCGTAAATAATTACAAACGGCTTCTTACCTGAAGTCGTTTTTTTTAGTCAAAAATGTAATTTTAGATAAAAAATTAATAACACTATTGAATAAATATTGACGCATAAGCATATATATTTCTTATACAAATTGTGCTTGCTTATCTTTGTTCTCTAAAATTTAAATATCATTTTGAAAAACATCCTATATAAAAACACCAAAATATCGTATACCGATTCAGGCGAAGGAAATGCAATTGTATTCCTTCATGGCTTTCTGGAAAATAAAAAAATGTGGCAGGAATATGTGGATTTTTTTTCAGAACAATTTCGCATTATTACAATTGATCTACTGGGCCATGGCGAATCAGATTGTTTAGGCTATGTGCATACGATGGAAGAAAATGCAAATGCTGTCCAGGAAGTTTTAATTTCATTAAAGATTGAAAAAACAATTATTCTGGGACATTCTATGGGAGGTTATGTTGGTTTGGCTTTGGCCGAATTATTCCCTAAAAACATTCAGAAATTAGTTTTGCTGAATTCAACCTCTAAAGAAGACAGCGCCGAGAAAAAATTGAACAGAACGCGTGCCATAAAAGCCGTAAAACAAAATTATGTGAGTTTTGTCAGTTTAGCGATTGCAAATTTATTCAGCGAAAACAACAGAACAAGATTATCAAATGAAATTGAAAAGGTAAAAGAACAAGCTTTAAAAACACCTTTACAAGGAATCATAGCTTCTCTGGAAGGAATGAAAATTAGAAAAGACAGGGAAGTACTTTTACATGAAAATAGATTTCCGGTTTTATTGGTATTAGGTAAAAAAGATCCGGTTTTAAATTATGAAGATAGTCTTTCTCAGATTGAAGATACTACTGTTGAACTCGTTTCATTTGAAGATGGGCATATGAGCCAGATCGAAAATAAGGAAGAATTAAAACTCATCTTACAAAAATTCTTTAGCAAATAAAATCAAAAAAGGCCATTTCAAAAAAATAATTTTGAAACAGCCTTTTTATCATTTGTGGGGGCAAAAAATCTTAATTATTGTAATAATATATATTTTTCGATTTAAATATGATTGCTCTTATAAAATCGCTTAAACCCTTTTTTAGATCCCCCAAAGATATTTTAATATTCGTAATTGTTCTACGAACATTTGTTAAAAAAAGACTTATTTAAACTCTAAAAATCACTTTTATCTATACTGTATGTTTTCCTTATTTTTAAAATAGACTACATAACAAATCTGAACAAAAAGAATGGATTCTTTTAAAAATACAACATTCCCATCAGTAAATCTTAATTAACAATCTGATAATTAGACTCTAATTTCTATTTCACGTCGAAATCAAGTGTTATTTCCTCAAATTTCAACCTCTTTAAAGGTCATACGAATTACTTTTCAGGAAAGAGAAAAGCAAAATATATTAAATGAAAAATCAAAAAGACTTGATTATAAAAAAGTGGAATTTAATAGATAACCTTTTTCAACAAGCTCTTTTTTTTCTTTAAGATGATGCATTTTACCATCTTTAATTAAAACTAAATGATTTGAAATCTTTAGTACATTTTCATAATTATGATCTGTTATAACAATTCCTTTCTTATCTAAATTACTCAATATCATTTCATTAACCATATCAATCATCAAAGGGTCTAATCCATTATAGGGTTCATCAAGCAAAACAAATTTAGAGGAATTGAAGAGCACAATTTTAATTTCAAGATATCGCAGTTCGCCACTTGACAAACATTTTATTCTTTTTTCGAAGATTGATTCAATCATTTTGTCCTCACAAAAATCCTTCATTTCTTTTTTATCGATAGATAATGAAATTACTTTTTTTACAGAAAAATGATTAGGAATAAATTGGTTCTGATGCAAATATCCAATTTCACTAAACATGTTTTTGTTGTTCTTTGAAATTCCATCAATTCTAATACATTTATTTGGTGATGTAACCACGCCAAAAATAATTTTTAACAAAGTTGACTTTCCCGAACCATTTCTCCCTAATAAACCGATAATTTCATTAGTTTCACACTTGAGATACACATCAGACAGCAGCAATTTACCATTATAACTGATTTGAATTCCATCGACTTCCAGAATATGCTTTTTCAAATTATCTTTCTTATTAGAAAAACTATCAAACCCACAATAACAACCGTAAAACATGTAAAAAGATAACTAACTAGCAAAGCTGCCATTTTGGAATACTATTATTCGCATAAAACAAATAATCATTTTTACGGTATAATTCTTTAAAACCTATACTCATTAAAAATCCAAATCCAACAAACATTATAAAAAAATAATCAAATCCCCCGATTAAAACTGAAATTGCACAGATCGCTAAATTCACAGGTAACGTAGTCTTAAAAAACTCAAATATGTTAATAGCTTTCTGTCCATTAATTAATTTTTTCTTCAAAAGGAATAGTAACATCGAAGATTTCGTTTAACAGCACTACAATTTCTTGAAGATAACTATTCAGAATTTCTTTTGTAACGGTTATATCCAATTCTTTCACTTCCTTAAAGCCAAAGGGTAAAAATCCGGATTTTAGGTTTTTAAAAGAAATAATTCCTACCTCTATCGGCAAACCTTTTGCTTCCTCCTCAAACATAAACGCATAAGCTAAAACCTGAATAATTTTATCGTTTTTAAGCTCTTGTGTTAATCCGTTCCAGGATTTTAACACTACATTCGTCTTTTCGACTTTTCCTGTCTTATAATCAATGATTCTTATCTTTCCGTTGCGCAACTCAATTCTATCTACATTTCCCTTAATTAAAACAGGAAAAGGCAAATTTTGATGAACTAACTCACGTGCGTATGTTTGTTCTAAAGCTATAATCTGAATTGCATCACCATTCCGGATTGATTCTAATTCCATTTTCAGAAAATTAGACACATTCCGTTTAGCTACTTCAAAAGCCAAAAGGTTTCTCCCTTTTTTAATTTCACCTTCTTTATAAACCAATTTAAATTGTTTTAAAACTTCATCATCCAGCAATTTAAAGCAATTTGAAATATCACTCTCAGAAATAAATTTACCTATGAAAGGATCATAAAGTGATTTTAAAGTTTCGTGAATAATTGTTCCTAATGTATTTAATGCGATATTTTCCTCTACTTCTTCTACTTCTCTTATTCGCAGAATTTTTTGAAAGTAAAAGTCAATCGGATTTCGAATATAACTGGTCAATGCTGAAGGAGAAAATCCTGTCGCGGCAATTTCTTTTAAACGCTCTATAACCGCCTCTGATTTCGGAACAACCATTGGTTTATATGCTGTAGTTGGTAAAACCGGATTGTAGACATCAAAAGTCAAATTGTGTTTGGGTTGTTTTTCAACTTCCAATTGTGTAATAAAACGACTGCGTTCACCAGCATCCAATCCGTCATTTTCAGTATTATAAATCAGGTAAATATTTTTTGCTCTTTGCAGTAAATGATAAAAATGATAGGTATAAATAGCATCCTTTTCTTTGAAGGTTGGAAGACCTAATTCTTTTTTCACATCATATGGAATAAAAGAATTTTGTGACTTTCCTGCTGGAAATTTACCTTCGTTCATAGAAGTTACAATTACGGTTTCAAAATCCAAAACACGACTCTCTAAAACTCCCATAATTTGCAATCCACGAAGAGGTTCTCCTTCAAACGACACTTCAGCAACATCAATAACTTGTTTATAAATAGCATATAAAGTGTCAATATTATCGATATGCTTATGCTTCAAATAATAATTAGTTAGTTTATTTATGACTTTAAAAATAGCATACACAAAAGTCTTTGCTATTTTTTCATTTTCGTTGTCATTGCTAAAATTTTCCTTTATTAAAAGCAAAAGCCTCGAAATATTTTCAAGTACTGCCACCGCACCATTTTCCCATTTTTGAAACAATATCAAAAATAGTTCTGACGGATTAGCATTAAGCTCAACTAATCTATTATGTGTTATAAAAGTATAATTATTCTCCTTTATAATCTTTACCAAATTACCAATGCCGGCATAAGGTTCAACTAAAGGATGTGTCAGGACATCAAGGACATCTTTATAATAAAGTACATAGCTATCACTTTTTCTTGAAAGCGTATTGGTATGCATTTTAAACAATTTGGCAATTAATATCTGTGAGGGATTATTTTTACCTGAATATCCCATCGTAATATTAAGTGCCCCAACAGAAGCTGGCAATGAATAAAGAACAGGCATTAAAAGATTTTCTTCACCAAGAACAATGGCAACCTTGTCAAGGGATGAGATTTCATTTTCCTTGATTATGTTTTCTATAATATTTCCTGCAATTTTTGCCTGACCAATAGTTTTTGGAGTACCAATTACCTGAATGTTTTTAGTTTGAGAGAAATCGTCTACAATCCATTCAAATGGATTCAATTTGTAATGTTTCCAGTTTTCTTTGAAACGTCGTACAAAAAGACCTGCATCATGATAAGGATCGTTTAAAAAAGTTTGATCTACATCCCAATATATTTTAGCCTGATCAAGAGCAATAAGATGTTGCACTATTTTTTCTTCAGCCGCATTTAAAGCATTAAAACCTGCAAAAATAAAAGTACGATTTGAAATTGTATTTGAAAAATGATTTAAATTATTAACTGCTTCACGATAAATCAGGCCCTGATATCCAATAGATTTATTCAGTAAATGTTCATACAATGAAGTATAATATAATGGCAGCAGTTTCCAAAAATCAATATAATTTTCAAGAAGTTTTGTTTTGTTTTCAACCTCTATTCCCCATTTCTTAATATCTTCTATATCTTTAAGGTACGACAAAACATGCGAGGGATCCAAAAGATAACGATCTATTTCATTAAAATCCTGCAAGAGTGTCTTTGCCCAATTTGCAAATAACTCAAATGATTGCTGATTCTGTTTTTCAGTTACAGAAAGGTAGACCTCATAAAATTCAAACAATAATTCAATAGAATCTATAGAACGAATTGATGCTACATTTTGAACAAAATCTTCAATACTAATAATTTCAGGAGAAAGAATCGTTTTGGTTGTTTCTTTTTTTAAAGCCTCTATCAAAAAGACTTTGGCTCTTTTATTTGGTAAAATAATAGTTGTCTCAGCAAGTTTTGCAGAAAAATCCTGAATTACTAGAGCTGCTATTTTTTCTAAAAAAGAAGTATTTATCATTTGATAAAAATAAAAAAAGCC
>Ga0247812_10001381_pt1 | contig 13783 bp, 8 predicted proteins | sample UWRJL149409B1_FD_178011 | JGI IMG/M metagenome (GOLD analysis project Ga0247812, IMG submission 178011) | Plant litter microbial communities from Arlington Agricultural Research Station in Wisconsin, United States - UWRJ-L149-409B-1 | ecosystem: Environmental > Terrestrial > Plant litter >...
ATGAAGATGTTACGAGGATTTTGCCCGAGCTCAAGGGTAGAGAGATACTCAAAGGCTTCGAGGAGGATAGCAACAAGCCAATCTTGGTTCCAAACACAGAGCCTATCACTTTGAGGTTTGTCGTTCTCCTAATAATGAATGAAGGCTGAAGCTAAGATTTCGAAAGGCATCTTTTAACACACCAGAGCGGATTCGGGTACGATACGATTAATCCACTTCTGATGCAGTACCGTAAATTTCAGAATAGAGCATTTGGATGGAAGGAATCTTTTGAAAATCGAACTGTTGCAGAGACATGTGATATGCCTATTCTATTCGCTCCTGGTGAGAGTTGTGAATACGGCCTTGGCATTGACTGTAAGTATGCAAGAGAGCAAAAGGTCCTTTATTCTTCTAAGCTCCTTCACTAGCCATCTAAGACTTGTTAATTTTTTCTTTTTGTTTTAAAAAAGTATCTCGCTGACATTTCCTTGAGTGGCCGGAGAGATGGTAGCTCGGGCCAATAATGTCACTCTGGAGGAGTACATGGAAAAGTACATCTGGGGACCACTTGGAATGACAGATATGACTTTTCACCCATCTAAGAATATCTCTGTAAAGCAGAAGCTAGTAGATATGAGCTGCCGTGATGCGGGTGTCACCATGTTTGGTGTGACCGATAATCCTGACGCTAAATTCAAGTACATGGAAGATAGCATTTGGAGCCATGATACAAACCACTGCTACGGAGGATCAGGATGCTATGGCAGTTATATACAGTTTCAAAGCTTGCTTCATTCTATCACTGCTGATGATGGCAAAGTCTTAAAGGTTTCCACGGTTGATAAGTTGTTCGCGAAGCAACTTCCACCAGCAGCACAAGCAGCCTTAGCCGCCCAAAGACAGATTCCTGCCATCAACAATATATTTGGCGGTGATCCTCCCAACTTAAAATTTGACCGTGCATTTGGTGGAATATTGAATGAGACATCGTTTCCGGGCAGGGCTGCAGGCACCGTGTCAGGGGGTGGTCTGCCGAATCTTCTATGGTTTATGGATAGGAAGTCTGGTATTAGTGGTGGTAAGTCTCGTGACACACAGATGTTCCTCCTTGCCTCAAAAGAGCTTTGTTTAACAACCACTCAGGTATTGCGACTCAGATTTATCCGCCGGGTGATCCAAAAATCATTGAAATCTACCAAGCGTGGAAATTGGCACTGTACAAGCAAGCTGGGATTGAGACCTGAATACTCCATAGTGAGCTTGGGCGATATCACTCTCCTGCCGACTGTCGCTCTAAAATAAGTATTAGTTGCAATTTGAACCTCCCAGGACAATGACACAATGTTTATCTGAGCAAAAGCCATCAATTATATTGTTCCTGTCACTCAGACATTCTCTTAGCGTGGGATTTTCCGAAAGGAACATGTTCATAACTTACTCAGTTTAACCTTTCTAATGCTGCACTCCCAACACCTTCTCGGTCATTGTCGTCCATCTATTGCTCTTGTTTGGTGATTTCCTGACAATGAGGGAGGTTTATTGGGTTATCATGGGAGGCTTTCCCTGTTTATTCGTCGTCTCAAAGTTCACGTTTCCGTCTGCCTATTTCATCACGAACACATCTAAAGCCTAGAAGTCAATAAAGAATAAAGAATAAAAGAATAAAAGATGCCTATTCCGAGGGCTAGATCATGCATTGCATGAGCTAGAAGAATTAAGGAGCTGGACGGACGGAACGGACACGAAATTCGATACTTCGCCCCAAAATACCAAGTGCTAGTCTAGTCTTACCAAACCAGCCTAAGGCAACACCGAAAGCTTAATAGTGACACCCTGTCGACATAGCCTCCATCGTAGGATATATGGATGCCCAACACGGCGTGAGTCACTGCTTTAAGTTGTTCCTTAAATCACTGCAGTACGAACTTGAGGAATATATCAACAATAAAGTAACCTTTAAGTGGTAGATGCCTCCTCAACTTTGAAACCATCATTTGGTACTTATCACACAGAAAACACCAGTCTTTTCAACGAAACAACATGTTAGAATTAGGACCTTTTAGAGGAACTCTCTCGCTTTTGGGGGAAGGGCTCAAAACTCACATATCGAGACTGGCTCCTGGAGCTAATATGGAACCATTGTGAGTAACTAACTATTCCCACCGAAATTTTGTCCAGTTTATGTAATGATCACGTGATGGTTCCTATTGAAAAGTCCAACCACTTTGTGATATTAGTTTCCACAGATGGTCACTGCTGATACTCAAACCTAAATAGAATACCACATATCACAGTCATCAATAAACATGAAGCGCAAAGATTGAATTTCGATGTTGAGGCAAAAGTTGATATTTCATTAGAATCACTACAGATCCTGTCACTTGGACATTCAAAAGATGTCGAGTATCTTACGGTTTGCTGGGCACACGCTCAATTGTTTAGAAAGAAGTTTGGTCTTGAACCAAAAGCATTTCATATCACTATCTCGAAGAATGATAGACATGATATATGCAAAGATATCACAACCACTAGTGGTGGTTATCCTGCTTTTTTGAGAATGTTCCGAGCACTTCCTGAGAGTGCTATGGATTTCATCTTGGTTTGTAAACACCACCAATATTAAAACTTAGATACTGACTGTTTATATTATAGGCTGACTTGCTCGTGAATTCGTGGCAACAGGATCTTTGTTTTGAGTTTTTGACAAAGTTCCCAACTTCTTATCGAGCACTAATACGGCTGGCGGATCACACTCACGATCGTCCACATATTTCAACTAATGCATATGCTCGTGCGTTATATTTCAACCCAGCCTTATATGATTACATTGCAAGAAAAATCAGAATTTTGGCGCCATTTGCGAGATGTGGTCCGTTCCAGGTTGAGAGACAGGAACAACTTCCGAACTCGCTTTTGTTCCCAGTAAGTGATTTGTAACGCTACGTTTCTTATATCTTATATAGTAGAGGTTGTTAACAATGTTTTTATGCAGTGGCCACAAGAAGCAAGGAACGCTGTACGTGAATTGATATCTGAATGCCCAGCGGAAACAAGAATACACGTCCGGTATTTCACAGAGAAAAATGACTTTGCTCGATTCTTTAGCATGCCATTACCATATCGACTCGCCGGTATGTCTACCCCTAGAAATGAAGAAGATATCGACATGCTCCAGAGGCTAGGCATCACCAGAGTGCTCACTCTCACTGAAGAATCACCACTGGAGCCTTCCTGGTTCGAGTTTAAGAGAATCACAAACCTGTTCATCCCTACCCCTAACTACAAGCCACCAACTATTGCAGAGATGGATTATATCTACCAACTCTTTTACGATGACTCCGAGGGTTTCTGGCTCGTGCATTGCGGCGGCGGTAAAGGTAGAGCTGGCACTGTGCTGGCATGTTTGCTTGCAATGCACGGAAGTGAGGACGGAACACCTCAGATGGATAAAAGCCAGGTTATCGATCATCTCCGAAGGATACGGCCCGGAAGTATTGAAACGTCACACCAAGAAGACTTTGTTGCAGCTTGGATATCTCACCGCTGGAAAATATCTCAACAATCTGAAAAGATCGTAGAACCATACAATAGTTTGACGTTGGAAGTTAATCCTAAACTTTTCCCTGTCGCCATCACATCTTCGAATCTCAAGTTTATTATGTTGGTAGGTTTACCGGGTTCAGGAAAGAGCTTTGTTGCGGAATCAATTGCTGCACGGAGAGTAGGCGAGACGATTATTGTTTCTCAAGATGAGTCGGGATCAAGGAGTGCGTGCGAGACACAGATTCAGGGAAATTACAGAGATGGGACGTTGATTATCCTTGATCTCTGTAATCCTGATCCCGTTGAGTAAGTATAGTTAGGTCTTCCTCTTTGGTAACCTCAATCCTAATTTTCTACGTAGCCGGAAATACTGGCTCAGTCTTCTAATGTCAACTTCTCAAACCTTGTGTATTCACTTCGACTACGATATGGACCTCTGTCTTCAACGCATTGATGGTCGTCTGAACCACCCCACAATCAAAGCTGGGCGAGGGAAAAATGCCCTGAAGCAAATGCACAAAATGATGAAGACTCCCACCCTTTCAGAGGGCTTCGGTGCTATCATGACCATTTCTTCCTACAATGCTGCTAAAGAAGCTGTTATGAAACTTGGAGGGACTGTTTTTATCACGAAATTCCCACGAACATCCCACTTGATTAATTTAGGTGCATCTACCGACGACGACATCGTTCAAGATGACTGGAAGAATAACTTAAAAGGCAATCTCGTTATCGAAGAGAAGATCGATGGTGCAAACATGGGGTTCTCGCTAGATTATGATGGCAAGTTACTCGTGCAAAATAGAGTAGATCAACCACCTCCTGGATATCTAGCCATCCTTGCTAAGCTTTTTTCAATAGTCACACTACATAAACCACACCTCGCATGCCCAATTCAAGCCTCTCGCCGTATGGCTTGCTAAACACACCCAAACGCTAACCACCCTTCTTGCCCTTGACCCCAACTTTCCAGAACGCTACATCCTCTACGGAGAATGGGTCGTAGCTAAACACTCTCTCCCCTATACCTCCCTCCCGGACGTTTTTCTAGCTTTCGATTTCTACGATCGGAAAAAGAAGAGATTTGTTTCGAGGGAGTATTTGGAGAGGATGTTAAGCGGTACGGGGATAAGTCAGGTTCCATTGATTTTAAAAACGAATGAGGTAAGTAGGGAGACATTGGTTGGATTAGTAGAGACAAAGAGTGCGTTTTATGAGGGGAGGGTGGAGGGTGTTTATATTAGATTTGAAGATGAGAAGAGGTAAGTTATGGATGTTTTCATTAGATTTCCCGAGTGAATGACTAACGGCTATACAGGTCGCTGACATTAGATCGGGGGAAAATTGTTCGGTCGGATTTTATTGCAGGAAATGAGCATTGGACGAAAGCTGAAACACAGCTGAACGGACTTACGATTTCGGTTGAATAGTGTAGCATTCATAATTATTTCAGGAGGTTGAAGGTTTCTATCAAATATGATCGTTGCGTATCTCCACCAGTGGAGCCTTGGATAGTCTTGTAGAAACGGAAATCCATATTCTATTTCCATTGAAACCTTTAATACGGGCTATTGATTCCGGGGTGCTAGATAGTAGCCCAATAATCATACATCAAGCATGGATTAGAATGTTAGGATAGAATTGATGGAAACTGCGAAGAATAGAGCCATGCAGAGCAAGGTTTAAGGCTTATCACTGTAGACTTTGAGGTCAAAGGTTAATGCAGATTTTAATCTTCACCACCAAGTTGATGAGGCGATGCATCGGGAATTCATGTTGGGATGTGGCCAGGGGAGCATGAAGCTGAATAAGCAATGCTACCTTTAAGTAGAGGCTTATAAAACCTGTATAATAGATAAGCAATCGGAAGATGGAAAGTAAACAGCAATTAGGAACGACTGATGTTTAAAGAGCACACCTGATTAGAAGATACAATCGCAAAACGCAAGCTTTAGGGCAATGTACGATCTCCAAGGTTATAAATTCGTTACTCAAATTCCTCAATTCAAACAGAAGGATACAGGCATCCTTGGGAATCTGTATCTACAATAGTAATAAGAACTGATCGCCGTAGTGCACCCATACGGTCAATATCCCGGGAAACGTAGTTATTTATACAGTCAACGGAGTGAAACTCTTTGCAAGTAGTAAATTTAGAAGCTACTAACATCAAATTTTGTATAGAGTCTGGGTATGGTGATTTTAGTAAATCAATCTCAAGATCCTCTTAAGACTTATCCTTGGCATGCGTCTTCTTCGTACTCAGTACCTTGAGTATGAGCATATTTCCAGAAATGCTTGCAAAACCAGAGGGATTGTAGTTTCTGGGAAGACCCCTCATCTTTTGGACTCTGATCATTTGGTCTCATATACTGGATTGTAAGGCGATGTGACAAACGGAACCGGTAATATATAACTGTTCCTCGAGGTGCAACTGAAGCCATGAGCACCCGAGAAATGAGCAAGATAGCAGCTTGAGATTGAGAAAGGTTGTTAACAAGTATAATGTAATAAATTGTAGGTAGAGGGTCTAATATTAGAATTGGCTAATGAGAGCTATTACGTGAATGAATTGCTAAAATGCAAATAGCTTTGCTATATTCAATCAAATTCTCAAGGCAGCTTTAGTCACAGCCGACGCTTTCAAGATTTCGCTTTCAATCAATTATGCTACTGGGGTTGTATGTACTGTACAAGGAGGAAGACACGACTGTACAGAGCATTCAGAATCATTGTAAACTGAGCAGTCTGGGCAGGGAAACCGAATTTCTCTCCAGTCAGAGCCCTTTATATTACATCGGATGTTCTCATATGATACAATTACTGAGAGAACATTACTGGGATTCTACTAAACAGCTCACAGGTAGTGATACAAGGAATAACTGGCTACCGCAATAAAAATAATAAATTTAATGATAGTTTTGCCACGTACTCTCTCACAAACAGATCTGATATATACTAGCTTATGCGTTGAGGCTAAGCTGCCGGCACAACAACCTGATGTGATAGAAATCGTCACCACACTGCCCACACCAATTCATCAGATAAGTCTCAATGTTCCGCGCTCACTCGTTCCTCGTCGAGACTTGTGAAGCGAGTAGGCGGCCTAGTGGGCACCTATCCCCCGTATTCACTAACGTAAGCCACGAGCTGCGCATCACTGAATGGTGGCAATCCCTTGGCCTGTCTTACAATATCGGTCTCATTCCTTGCGCAACCGACGGGGCAGCGGCAGTCAGATCGAGAACCGAGGGAGTTGCAACAGCTTGCGAAATTGCTAAGTCTTTCGCTGATTTGATTCGCCGGGCAATCATCAGACGTAGGGTTTCCTCCTACGTTCCTGCAGCAGGCTATACTCAATAAATCAGTATGTTCCAATAGGATGACTTCAGCAGTTGAACATATGTTTGCGAGTCGACTGCTTATAGACAATACTAGGAAACAAGCGCAACCTTGCTGCAGCTCTGCTCCTTTGTACGTCTTTTATGAAGTCGAAACAAAGTATAACAGATAGGGACATACCTCTAGTGGCGTCGACATTGCCACCGCATTTACAAGCTTCCACAGCAGAGATGAGAGCAATAATTGCCGTGAAAACAGTGTTATACTTCATGCTGGCGATGGGGGCGGCTGGGAAGTTCGATTGGGTGAATTTTAGTAAGATAGTATTGACTGCCGAGAGCTATAGAGAATTGTGTAGAAGCTGTCTGATGATGTGCTTTCTTTTATTTTTGCGCCATCCATCTACTCTTTATATAGTTTTTCATGAGCCAGATTTACGCATGATTTCAAGAGAGCTACTCCAAGCTTCTTGGATTAATGTGCCAATCCAATATCCTAACTTACACCACATTAGTTCTCTGCCTTCATGTCTAATGGGGGTGAGATTCACATCTTGTTAACGTCGGACTGTAAGGAACGACCACTGCTGTCATCTCTATGATTTGCTCTGTCGGAAAGTTCTCGATTCTCAACCTATGAAATTTCTGCATGCAACCTGCACGGGTATTCAGTATGTGAACGAATGCATTCTTCGAACCCTTCGCCGTGGCCAGTAGGCAGAAAATAAGCAGCATTGCTAGGGGTGGGCTGTCTATCAAAGGACTCATGTAGAGTGCGAACAAAGGATCGACGGTTGTTATACTCGTGAGAATAGAGTTGTATGGAGGTTGGGCAGAAGTATGTGCAGTGCAGCCGGGCAATTCTGCATGAATAGATAGATTTTGAGTATGCGGTGAGCTAAATAAGATGTAGTCACACACTCGATCCTTGGATATCTGGCATAGTTCAATATCGATATGGAGGCTCCGTATTACTCTAGTAAGCAGCAATAACCAAGGCACCTCAAACAGTAACCATGGGACCCCTTGTAAATTATCCACATCCACCTTCAGCAGTGTTTCCTTGCTAATGTTTGTCCAGTTGAAGGGTTTGCAGCCTTTTCTAAGGATTTTTGACTTTGTTGAGTTTAAAATACCAAAGTTACAAGATCTTAAGGGATTTTGTTTTACTTTTTCCAAAACAGTGTGAAAGCAACAATAATTCAATATCCGGAGTTCAACATTACTTGGTATTTAGGGGTTTATTGATCTTTTTGCTATTGGCTTATAGTTTTTTAAAATTAACAACAAGCATCTTATATAACAAGATACTCTCGCAACTAGAGAAGCGCAGTAGGGGCAGCATATCATATGCAAGGATATAATTCGCTATGTAGCGCTGTATGTTGTGACTCCTGCGGAGTTCACACATGAGGCTCTTCGATTTGCCTGTCTCCTTCAATGCCCTCCCAGCCTTGTACTCATGTGTAAGCTGATATGTCAGCTTGTTCCCATGCAGGTATAATTCTCACAACTTGGCGCGTCAGGTCAGAAACACCTGAATTAAATCGTACCACAGGGGCATCACCTAATATAAATTACGTAAGTAGAGCATTATTATATGTAACATTAAATTGATCATTATATCCCAACGAATTAAACCAAGGAAAGAAAGGCTTACTCTCCCAAGGATGAATAAGTTGTGGGGATTTGTTTCTCCCAGAGCAAATTAAAATATTTAGAAACATAATTAATTGTCTGTCTTTTTCTTTACCAGAATATTAAGTGGGGTTTCTCACTAGAGAATAAAATTACTCTCATAATTATCTTGTTGCCTCAAATTCATTGAGCAAAGGTTTTTGAGAGTGTCTAGTTGATGTGATGATGGAAGCCAACTCGAATATCACTTTCCTGCTGCCCCTGTAGCAATTTACGTACTTTTTTGAGGCACCGGCTCTCCTCCCAGCTATCCGAAGTCAGCTCTAACGTCATTTACAGGGAGCTTTGCTGACTGCTGTGGTCGACCTGGTTCAAGGTCGAAAGTTGATTGGTTACCAAAGAAAATACATGCTCGTTACCTCAAAGGATCTGAGCTTAATTCCGCTGTCGCTATAGACAATTGCTGCAGCATTGCCATGGTATGATTTTGACAAGCAGAGATTGGTGTAAGTATTCAAGAGTTCAAGACAGTTACCACAAAATAAAATCTTCGGCCAAATCTTGATTCCTCCATTCTGATTGCTAAGAAACGCTGTCAGATAAGACTGAAAGCATCATACGAGTTTGGATCGTGGTACGTTTGCTCTCATAAGCACACTTGGGGTTATGATGTTACAGCTCCAGTTATTAATCTAGAGTCGAGTTGAGACCTGAGCAGTTCATTATTCTAGCTGCCTAGCTGCCGCACTATTGGATATAACTGTCATTTTCCTACCCGAATGTCAGAGAATATCATTCATATTCCTGTAATAAAGCCTAGACAGAAACACTGTTCCTTTCGTTACTAGTCGTTGCCCTTTCGCTCTCAGTGGTAGTCACACATACAGTAGAATTTAGTTCACCGGGCGAGCTTTGCAATCACCCTACTACTAGAGGTTGACCATAGGGATATCTGGATATTTGACTATTTAAACCAGGAGTAACTTTTACATTCCCTTGGCCTAAAGCTACTGATTAACATTCTAGACTCAACACATATCTGTGTGTTGGTTTTAACAACAACTCAGCCTACCTATATCTTTTAGCCAAAGCCAGAACCATAATGGTGCAATATTCTAAAACCGTCTTCGTCACCATCGAACTCCTTTTGCTTGTAGCCAACTCTATAGCAACAATCTGTCGATGCTCTAATCAACGATGCCAGAGTGGATTTTGATGTCATGCCGTGGACAACATACTATGCTGCGGAGGAGTGATATCTAAAACTATATACATTATATGGAGCCACAACAATGATCTGAGGCATGCGATTAACATGCTACAGGAATACCAACAACTATAATTTAGGAGCGTGTTACAGCTTTTGACCCGATCTTCCCCCCTTTACAAAAGAAACCGCAATAGAGAGCAGGAATAAGATAGCTGAAGTATAAAATACACACGATATGAATTTTTATGACCTTCGTGCTACTTCTGCCGCGGGTGTTGGAAAATTCGGTGTATCCCTTTATTTCCCAACAGCGTTACAATAATAGTTGCGTTAGAATAATAGTTTATATAGCTTTCCATCATCGTAATAAGCCGTGAAGAGACTCACGTTACTTCTGGAACCGCTTCTCCACCACCCTGCATCTTTGTGGCATCCAATCACCTCGATGAACCGAGAACTTATAAACCCAGCACGGCGGACCTTTCTTTTGCTCTACTGCATACACTCTTCCTAAATTAGTGATAGAAGATATAGCGTGGCCAGATTTCAACTTTGTCATCTTTCTGTAGAGTTAAAGACTGTGCTTAAGTACCTGAGATAAAATATTTCGCTCCCAAAATGGTACCAATCTCCATCTCCTTACTACACCAAGCCCAAGTTACCGTCTTACATGCCTTGTTATACCCAATAAAAGTTTCGAAATAAAGTAGTAAAAGGGAAACAAAATAAAAAATAACAGTCTCACATCTCACAACTCATTTTAATATTATTCACTACCCAAAAACCACAAATCTAAACCTCATCCCCTTACCCCCCCTCCAAAGCTAGCTTGCTCTGAATTTAGTTATCATATTTACAGCATATAGATTCTACATAAGAATATTGTGTTTCTTGAGGACATCACACTGTCGGCCTCTTGATACCGTCGTAAGAAATGTATTTTTCTCTAGAGAAAGTGTAAATAATCTTTTTTTATTATCTGAAAAAGCAATAAACACACATACATACACACATACACATACACATACACATACACATATGTATATATATAGAATTCTTAGAGCAGAGAAAAATTGAGAAGGGGTAATGGATAACTGATCTGATCTGATAAAGCATATAAGGGTGTTTTATAGCAAACCTTTTTTTTTCCTTCGCTTGCTTCGTTCGACTGCTTCGATATCCTGCTGCTCGTCCGTCGTCTACTTTCTTCTTTCGTTCTTTGTTTAAAGCAGAAGTGGTTTACCTACCCTTCAATTAATCTTCTGTAGTGGTGATTTCTTTCATTTTCATTTTTCTTGTTTTGAATAAACCCCCTTTTTTAATATTTTTCTCTCTACGTATATATTTTGCTCTCTCTCCCCCTCCCTCTCTCTCCTCTCTCTCTCTCTCTGTTTGGTTACATGCGCGTTATAGTTATATATCACAAGCGGGTGAGCTGTAAGGACTTAAACGTCCTTAGACGTCTATCTCTATGGCACCTTCCTACGCGGGACGTTCATACTATTGAGACAGGACTCGAGACTCGAGAGAAAACACAGACACTTTTTCTTTTATCATTGACAAGATTCACGAACGTGACTCTTGGACCCTTGATATAAGGAGTCAACGACCTACGTGGTATAACTTATAACCTAATCCCCTCCCCCTTATCATAAAAGAAAACTGGAGAGAGAGATGGAGAAAGAGGATTTATAATACCATTCAACTAACTAGCAAAAGGAAGAAAATAGATACCAGCATAAAGAGTTGATTTTTCTTTTTTCCTTTCTTTTTTTCGCTTCCCTCTACCGTCTTTTGCGTGGTCGGCGATATTATTTCCTCCTCGTCTCAAATGCGCGAGAGAATGTGCTTTAAAAAAAAAAAAGACTATGATATAGTTGGGTGTTGGGAAAAGGTGGGAAAAGGGGGGTCTTTATTAAAATAAAATAAAACCCCCCTTATTAAACCATGTTTATTGTTATACGGTTTCTTTTGAGGATGTTGTTAAAATGGACGGATATATAGGAGGGAAACTAATTTCTAGATAAGGAAAGAAAAATTGCAAGAAATAGAAAAAGAAAAAGAAAAACGGAGAATTAGAAAATGAGAGGGGTATTCTTTTTGCATATTAATAATTATATGTATGTATATATGTATATTCAAACTTTGGGAAATCCTGTAGGGGTTTTTTTTATATCAAAACAATCCCATTTGATTTGCTCTTATGATGGGGGTTTGGTATAGGTTTTGGATTGTGGTTATGGATAAGATAAGTGTGTAATATAAAATATTCGATTTATTTTTTCCTGCGTTCTGTGTATGTATGTATCTATCTGTATTTAAAAACATATTGTTATCGATTACCTTGAAACAGCAGCTGCGAAATATTGCTTGCACTCCTTTGTTAAGAGGAGCTTTTATGTGCCACTTCTGCCTTCCCTTGGAAGGCTATATATAGTTGATACCAATTTCCCCTAGGCTTGACAACCAATGGCAAATGGACCATGGCAAATGGGATCTTTGAGATCTTTGAGATGAGCAAAATTAATGCGAGCCGGGGTTTTATGTCCCTTTTGTCGTCCAGTTCACGATATATCTCCTTTTCCTCAGAGATATTGGTTGCTCGCTACCTGCTGAGTACATACATTACCGCAGCTCGAAAATAGGTCATAGATCTAAGCGATATAGATCTTCGCGATTGCAATTTATTTTTCCCTTTTGTAATTACCATCCATACCTACCGGCCCTTCTCAGCATGATTTCTCAAAACTGCACTTCTGATATATCCTTGGGTCTCGCGGAGCTTAACTCCGGGATCGGGACTTCCCACGGCAGTGCTGAAGCCTCTCCTCCCTAGGAGCTGATAATCTTTCTTTAAAAAGCGGCAGCTTTTCCATCAGACAGTCTCTGCCGCATATTGACGCTTCTCCAAGGGGGTTTGGACGCTCGAGCTGATGAGGTGGTGAGCGTGGAGTTTTTGTTACGAGATAGTAGCATGGTAGCGTCGACGGCACTTCTATGCCGGGTTCTTGTTAGTGATTAAGCAGGACGCGCACAATTAGGATGGATACGATACTAGATCGAATGTGCGCTGGTTTTCCGTCTTCCTTATAGCATGCTGTCGTCGTTGTTGATGTTCGATTCGACCCCCGAGTTTGTGTCCGTGTTTATGGATCTCACAGCGGTGCTGGCGGTTTATTGTTTATTTATAAAATAGTAGTTGCATGAACTGAGAGCAATTTTATATCTGCAAAGCCATCGCTGTCAGAACATTGCGATTAAGTTCTACCGTTATTAAGCCATCATTTGATTTCAACCCTGATGGATTATAGCATATCGCTCAGCCTCACACACCTGGTGGTCTATCAGTCAGACTTCCGATATTGCTGGATATTGTAATAAAACTCCGTCAATGTTTCCTATCATCCAATCCGATCACTCTCACTCTATCCTATCCTCGCCGGGCGGCCCGGCACCGTTAAACTTAAGGCAAACTAAAATCACCAACAAAACTCTAAACAAAGCAGAAAGGGTCCTTCCGCGGAGAAGCGTCGCAACACAAACCTAATAAGTGATTCTCGGGACAGAACGAAACGTCATTTTTACCTCTCCCCTCTCCCTGTTGGTGTAACCTCGGTGTTTGGGCTTTGAGCTCGGGCTTTGGGCTTCGCACTGCGTATTTGTCGAGGAGCATGTTTTGATTGGACGAGATTGAGGGATAAGAGGAAGCAACAGGAGGCTTATTTACCCCGGATCGATGACACGATGTTGGGCGGTGGTGATGCAATGCAATGCAACCACACGAATCCTGCTCAATGGATAGGTATCTGACATGTAGACGCAGCCGCGGGAAGGTGATTTGCTACCGGGCGCAGATTGTGGAAGATGTGATACCGGGATGACGTTTCGCAACCAAATTTCTCAAGGTGCGTAGACAATCCAGCAGCTGTACTGTACTGCAAGAGACTTAAAATGTAGAACTCCTGGGAAGGATTCCTCGAAGGCGTGACCTTTGGATTGTGGATAGATACTGGAATTGCTTGCGGTACCTAGGTCCAGGGGCAGCAATGCACAAGTGGATGTGGCTTTC